>Ga0123338_10000770_pt1 | contig 31986 bp, 25 predicted proteins | sample grotaG_FD_89793 | JGI IMG/M metagenome (GOLD analysis project Ga0123338, IMG submission 89793) | Glacier valley bacterial and archeal communities from Borup Fiord, Nunavut, Canada, to study Microbial Dark Matter (Phase II) -... | ecosystem: Environmental > Aquatic > Freshwater > Ice > Glacier ...
CAAGCAGCACAAGGGCGAAGCGATCTCCTGTCGCAGCGCGCTGGCGCTCAACATGTCCGTCGATTGCGGCTGTGGCCCAGGGTTGCAGTTCTGTTTGCCGAGCAGCGACGGGGGCAATGACCCGCGTGCCTTTGCGCTACCGGCCCATACCCCGCTCGGTCTCGAGCAGTCACTCGATTCGACCCCACAATCCGTCTCCAATTGGTACAAACGTTGGTGGTCCGAAGAAGCGCTGCATTATCTGACCTATTTGTTTTCCAATGACCGCGATATCCGCGAATTATTGACCGGCCGATATTCGATGGTCAATGGTCCGCTGGTGCAGTTTTATCGCGCTGGCGAGCCGGCCGGGTGCTGCGGGCGCGAGAAGAACTTCGGCATGACCGTCGAGGCGGAGCCGCTGTTCGACGCCAAGAACCTGCCCGAGATGGAGCCGTCCGATCTCGGCTGGCGGGTGGTAGCCGATCGCGGCGCGCATGCGGCGGGTCTTTTGACCATGCCGGTCTTCTTGACCAAATATGCCTCACGAAGAGCGCGGGGTGCGGTGCTTTACAACGCATTCTTGTGCAAGAGTTTTCTGAGCGGCAATGCGCAGCTCCAGCCGTCGACGGAGCCAAACCTCATGATCCGACCCGGCTGCGCCACCTGTCACGCCACGCTAGAGCCGCTGGCCGCGTATTTCTCGCGCGTCGAAGAGACCCAGTGGATCTATTTGCCGGAGTGGTATTTCCCTCTGCGCAATTTCACGTGCAGAAAGAACGGTCAGGGCAAGATGGCTGGCGGCTGCGATACATTTTACGATCCGGCTTTCTCCAACGGCCAATCGGGTCTACTGCGCGGCGCCTATGCGTCGCTGGATCACGCCGCCTCGGGGCCCGTCGGTGCCGCCGAGGCCGTCACTGCGGCACCCGAGTTTGCCGGCTGCGCCGCTCGCCGGATCACCGAATCGTTTCTCGGCCGCGCGCTCACCGAAGACGACACGCCATTATTGGAAACCCTGACCACCACGTTGACCAACAATGGATATCGCCCGCGCGCCTTGGTCCGCGCGCTCGTACGCTCGCAGATCTACCGCCACGCCAACAACAGCAAGGCCAGCCCGTGAAGTGGCTCATGTGTCTGGCCTTGGTCAGCTGCGCACCCGCGCAGATCAAGCCTGGCCCAGCCACGCCGTTGCAGCCGACTGGCGTCCGCCCCCAAGATCGCGCGCCCAAAGAGCCCGCCCGCCTGGTGCCGCCCGAGGCCTATCTGCGCACCTACCTGGCGCTTTTCGGCGCAGCGTCACCGTCGGAGGCGCAGAAGCTGGCCCGCGCCTCGGACAATGGCCAGCTCTTCGACAACTGGAACGACTATCTCTCCGCGCTCGGGTTTCCCGATCACCGCAACGATCTACCGCGCGCCAACCAGACCAACGCGCTCATGGTCGCGTCGTTCGAGCGACTCGGCATCGCGTTGTGCGATCGCGCAGTCGAGCGCGATTTACGCGGCCCAACCGAAACCCGACAGCTCTTCAAATTCAGCGCCGACACGGACAATATATCCGTTTTCAAGACCCATTTCGATATCTTACATCGCGCATTTCTCGGATATCCGCTCGATCTGGCCCCCGCGGATCGCGCCGCCAAATTCTATGCGCTCTATGAAACCATCGTCCTCCATCACGGCGAAAAAGGCCTGAAATCGCGCTTTACTCCCGCCGAGGCCGGCTGGGCCAATGTCTGCTATGGGCTATCTCGCCACCCCGAGTTTCATCTTTATTGATGAAGGAGCCAGCGTGACGTTTTCGCGACGCGACTTTCTGAAGCTCAGCTCCCTCGGCGCCATCGGCGCGCTTACCACCTCGCCGTTTTCCCGCGCACTGGCCGCGGCCAAGACCAGCGACGAGTTCTTCATCTTCATCCACGCCGCTGGCGGCTGGGACGTGACCCTGTGGGCCGATCCGCGCAACGAGCGGCGCGGTCTCATCGAGCCGGCCTCGACCGAAAACACCGACACCGCCGGCCTCCGCCACTGGGTCGATGCGCCTCTCGGCGGCGGTGCGTCGAGCTTCGCGCTGGTGCACGCGCCAGGCTCGGAGCGCGTCTTCGGCCCCGGTATCGGCAATCTACTCCGCCATCACGATCGGTTCTGTGTGATCAACGGCCTCAGCATGAACACCGTCAGCCATCCCGACGGCGTGGCCTTCTCGGCGACGGGCCGGCACCTGCAAGGCAGCCGCGTGTCCCAATCGAGCGTCAATACCATCCTGGCTCACGAGCTGGGTGTCAGTCAGATCTTGCCGTCGGTGTCGATCAATTTTCCGTCGGCGTTTGCCGGCGCCGAGCTTGATCGGCGCGCCGTGCCGCTATCGGTCGGCTCGGTGGGCACCATCAGCCGATCGCTGGCGCGCAGCAAGCTCTACGACGACGAATTCGATCGGCGGAAAGTGACCGCGCTGTTGGCCAGCGAATCGCAACAGCTCGCCGCCCAGTCCACTTATCCCGAGGTGCTCGACGGCATGGCCCTGCAGTTCGGCGGCCTCGACCGCATGCTCAACGGCGACATGCAAGAGCTCTTCAACGAAGGCAAGCTCAAGAAGGCGCACCCCGAGCTCAACTACAAGACCAAGTTCCACGGCGCTGGCGCGGTCAGTGCCGCCTTTGCCCTCGAGGCCATCAAACGCAATGTCTTACGCTGTTTCAGCTTTGCGCTCGGCGGCTTCGATACGCATGCCAATAATTACAAGTATCAAGCGATGGTGCAGCAAGATCTCTTCGATCTGGTTGCCGCGATTCTCGAACAGCTCGATATCACGCCCCATCCCACCAAGACCGCGTCGAAGCTCTCGGAGCATGCACATATCCTGGTCATCAGCGATTTCTGTCGTACACCGGCCATCAATATCGCCGGCGGCAGGGACCATTATCCCAACAATTCCGCGCTGGTTATTTCTCCGCGTTTTCGCGGCGGCCTGACCTTTGGCAAGAGCGATCCCGATCAGCTCTTACCGGTCGAAGCCAAGCAGTTTCTCGACGGGAGACGCGCCATTGCGCCACCGGATTTGCTGGCGACGTTCTTGTCGGCCTTTGCGGTCGACCCACGCCGATATCTGCGTGATGGCGAAGTGGTACCGGAGCTCTTACTACATTCATGATTCCAAAAGCCTTGGTTTTTCTGATATTGGCCGGCTGCGCACATCCGACCATCACTGCGCAGGTCCTGCAGCCGGTCGACACCAACACGGCGCAATTGGGCACAGCCGTGGGCATCGCCGAAGCCGACTCACGCGTGCTCATCCTCGAGCGCGATCGCGCCACGCTGATCCGCTCGGGCGTGGCTATTTCGATCCCCAGCTCCCGTCGCTGGCGCAGCGCCGGCGCCATCCCCGCCGCGGATGGCGCCGGCACCTGGCTGGTCGCCATCGACGAAGCTGGCGACCTCTATCGCCTGCGCGACAATGCCTTCGAGGCCGTCTCCGATCGCTATGGTCTTCGCCATATCCATACAGCGTGCAGCCCCAAACCGGAGGTGACGGCGTTCCTGCTCGACGATGAAGTCGCCGTCACCGACGGTGCCAAGGTCACCCGCTGGCCGCTTCGGCTCACGGATCTCGTCTGCGGCGGCGGTCGCATCGCAGGCCGCGCGCCACATCGGGTGATCGTCTTCGACCCCGTCACCGCCGCTGTGCGCCCTTACACCATCGACGCCATCGGCCTCGGCCTCGACGACACGGGCCGCCTTTACGCAGCAACCAAGCACGCGCTGTACGTCGCGAACGACGCCCAGACACTCGATCGGCGTTACATGGGCCATATCCGTTCGCTGGCCGTCGCCGGCACCCACGCCTGGCTCAGCGACGGCGAAACGCTCGTCTCAATCGATCAGTCGGAGCTCAGGGGCTCACCGCTTGCCGATCCCACTGCCACCTTGCACGCCGTGACCAACGGCGATCTGTGGCTGCTCGGCCAACATCCCATGCGGCTCACCCAGCGCCATGCGAGTACGCCAGCACCGACCATGGCGTGGGCCCACACCGTCGCACCCATCTTTGCCCGCGCCTGTGCCGCCTGCCATCTGCCCAACGGCCGCGCCGGCGTCGATCTGTCGACCGCGCCCGCCTGGCAATCGCGCCGCGATCTCTTGCACCAGCGGCTCCAGGTCGATCACGACATGCCGCCCAAAGGCCACGCGCTCAGCGACGAAGACCGTGCCACGCTGGCTCGCTGGCTCGCCTCGGGCACCTAAACCAGCGAGGCCCACCCGTCGCTGCGCGGATCCCAGCGCTCGATCTTGTGCCCCGGCAACATCCCGCCAGACGCATCGCGCTCGACGGTGAGCTTGTCCGGCCGCACGCCTGTATGCGCCGTGCACCAGATGAGCTCGACCGGCGTCGTTGCCAGCTTGACCAGCTGATTCCAGTCGATCGTGTCTTGCGAATGAATGGGATCGAGCAAGCGCAGCCAGCGACTTTTGCTACGCCGATATCGGTCATAGCCGACGACGACCGACGTGTGATTGCCGAGCTCGCCGCTTTCCCAGCCGATCACACAGGGCAGGCCGAGATCGACCTGCGCACACAGAAAGTCATAATCGTCGACGGTCTGAAACCGAAACCGCGTGCCGCCAGCACAGGCCTTGTCGAGCGCCCGCGCCAGATCGGAGAGTCGCACGCCGGTGGTCAGCCAATCAGCCGCCACGTCGGTGACCGACTCTTTTCGACTGCGCGGCAGGTTGGCATACAGCGGGTCACCGGACACATGGCTGCATTCGAACGCGATATCGAATTCGGGCCGTAACGCGCACAGCATCATCGCCGCGGCGTAATAGGCACACAGTGAATCATGCGTGCCCTGCCGTCGGTGCACGATGCCCTGCAGGCGAACGCTGGTGCGATACGCGGTCATCTACATGTCAGGAGATCTTGTCGCCCGGCAAAGGCGCCCCGGCCTCGTCGAACGTGGCCACGTGCGCGTCGAGGCCAGCGGCCAGCACCATGCCTTCGGACACGCCAAACTTCATCTCGCGCGGCTTCAAATTGGCCACCACGGAGACGCGCTTACCGACCAGCACCGACGGATCTGGATACGACGCGCGCAACCCGGCAAAGATCTGCCGCAACCGTCCTTCGCCGAGATCCACCTTGAGCCGAATGAGCTTCTTGGCCTCTTCCACCAGGGTCGCTTCGCGGATCACACCGACGCGCAGATCGATCTTCTGAAAGTCCTCGATGGCGATTTCGGCTGGTGGCGGCGCAGGCGGCGCAGGCGCGACCTTCGGCACTTTCGGCGCCTTGACCACCGCAGGCTTGGTCGCCTTGGCCTCGATCTTCGCCCACGTGTCCTTCAAGGTCACCGTCCGGTTGAACACCAACGCCCCCGGCGCACTGTCCAGATCGACGCAGAAATATCCCAGCCGCTCGAGCTGATACGTGGCCCCATGGGTCGCCGTCGCCAAGCTCGGCTCCAGCCGCGCCGCCGTTGCCACCGTCAGCGACTCCGGATTCATCTCCTCGAGAAAGCTCTTTCCCTCGGTCGTCCCCGGATTCTCGACGGAAAACAGCCGATCATAGAGCCGCACATGGGCAGGCACCGACTCCGCCACCGACACCCAGTGCAGAGTCCCCCGCACCACGCGTCCGTCGGGGGACGTCCCGCCCCAGGACGCCTCATCCCAGGTGCAACGCAGCTCGATCACCTCGCCATGAATGTCCTTGATGACCTCGTTGCAGGTCAACAGACACGCATAACGCAGGCGCACCTCACGCCCGGGCGACAAGCGAAACCAATCCTTGGGCGGATCTTCGCGAAAATCCTCGCGCTCGATATACAGCTCACGCGAAAACGGCACCTGCCGCGAGCCGGCCGCCACGTCTTCCGGATTGTTCTGTGCGGTAATCATCCGCACTTCGCCGTCGGGGAAATTGGTAATGACCACTCTGATCGGATGCAGGACGCCCATCACCCGTGGTGCCCGCTTGTTCAGATCTTCGCGCAGATAATATTCGAGTAATCCGACATCCACGACGCTATCGGCCTTGGCCACACCGACGCGCTCGCAAAACGCGATAATCGCATCCCGCGTATATCCGCGACGGCGCATCCCGGCCAGGGTCGGCATCCGCGGATCGTCCCAGCCCGACACCACGCCTTTGCCAACCAATTCCAAAAGCTTCCGCTTCGACATCAGCGTGTACGTCAAGTTCAGCCGCGCAAACTCGATCTGCTGCGACGGGAATTCCCCCGCCTCGCGAATGACCCAATCATACAGCGGCCGATGCGCCTCGAATTCCACGGTACAGATCGAATGGGTGATCTTCTCGATCGCATCCGACAACGGATGCGCATAATCGTACATGGGATAAATGCACCATTTGGTCCCGGTCCGGTGATGCGGCGCATATCGGATCCGATACAGCAGCGGATCCCGCAAATTCATGTTCTGCGACAGCAGATCGATCTTGGCCCGTAACACATGCTCGCCCTCTTTGAATTCGCCGGCTTTCATCCGACGAAACAAATCGAGGTTCTCAGCGACGGTACGGTTGCGATGCGGGCTCTCTTTGCCCTTGATATAAAAATTGCCCCGATATTCCCGGATCTGCTCTTCGTTCAGGCTGTCGACATAGGCGACGCCCTTTTCGATGAGGCGCTCGGCAATGGAATAAAGCTGCTCGAAATAATCCGACGCGTAATGCAGCTCCGTCCATTCGAAACCGAGCCATTTGATATCGGCCTGAATCGCGTCGACATATTCGACGTCCTCGGTGGTCGGATTGGTGTCATCGAAGCGCAGGTTGGTCGTCCCACCCGCCTCGCGCGCCAGCCCAAAATCGATGCAGATGGCCTTGGCATGCCCGATATGCAGATACCCATTGGGCTCAGGCGGAAATCGCGTCGCCACCCGCCCGGCATGCTTCCCCGACTGGCGATCGGCGACGATGAGCTCACGGATGAAGTTGCCCGGATTTCCGGGGGGATGACCGACGTTGGAGGGAGGGTTGCTCATGGCCTGAGCGATATAACATATCTAGTCGCGGGCGACCCTCTCCACACGCTCGACCGTCACGAACGGCACCGCATGATCGGCCTCCCAGCGGATCCAGCGCAGATCCCGCACGAAGATCGTATAGATGACCGGCACCAGCAGCAGCGTCAAGAACGTCGCCACCGTCAGGCCGCCGATCTGCGCGTAACACAAGGGCTGCCACAAAGGCCCGCCGTGCAGCGCCAGCGGAATCAACCCCAACACGGTCGCACCGACGGTGATCAAGACCGGTCGCAGCCGCAAGATCCCGGCATCGATCAACGCATCCCTGAGCGGCGCCCCTTCCTCATGCCGTTCTTCGATGAAGTCGAACAACACGATCACGTGGCTGACGATGACCCCGATCAGGCTGACGATTCCCAAAAACGCCATGAACCCAAACGGCGCCCGCATCACCACCAGCGACAGCAACGCCCCGGCGACGCCATACGGAATCGCCGCAAACACCACCAGCGGCTTCACCGCGCTCTTGAACTGGATCACCAGCGCCAGGAAGATCGAGAAGATCGACAGCGCCAGCACCACCGCCAGCTGACCAAAGCCTTTCTTCTGCTCCTCGGCCTCACCACCGACGACGAGCTCGTACCCGGGCGGCATCGACGCACCGAGCTTTTCGAGCGCGGGCAGCGCCGCCTTGATCACTTCAGAAGGCAACACGCCCGACACCGGAAATGCAGCGACGGTAATCGTCCGGAACTGATTGCGTCGCCGGATCTTCTCGGTCTTGAGCGAATAGGTCAGCCGCGACACCTGACGCAGCGGCACCTTGGTCGTGCTCCGCTGCGCCGACACATACAGATTCTCCAGATCCCCGAGCCGCGCCCGCTCGTCGGCGCGCAACCGCGTCACGATCGGAATCTGCCGATCGCCTTCACGCAGCGACGACACCTTGGCGCCATTCATGGCCACCACCGACGACTGCGCCACGTCGAGGTTGGTCACCCCGGCCAGATTGGCGCGATCGGGATCGACCTCCAATTTCACGGTAAACGCCTCCGCGCCCCAATCATCACGCACCCGCTCCGCCGTCGGAATATCACGTAACACCGCTTTGACCCGTTCGGCCAGCGCCCGCAGTTGATCCTTGTCCTCGCCCGCAATGCGCACCTGGATCGGAATGCCGACGGGCTTGCCGTTCTCGAGCTGCCGCACGTCGAGCCGCGCACCCGGAATCTTCGACAGCGCCGCCTGCAACGGTCCCACCAAGAGCGGCGTATCGTGCTTGTTCTTGAGCTGGACAACCAGCTGGGCATAATTGAGCTGCTGCAGCTCTGGCGACACCGAGAACCAGAAGCGCGGCCCGCCGCCACCGACGAAGGTGGTGATGGACTCCAGCGGATCCGAAGCCCGCCCGTGCTCGTCGAGATGCGTCTTGCCCCAGGCTGCCGCCGCCTTCTGAATGGCCTCTTCAGCCTCGGTGGCTTTCTGCCGCGTGGCCGTCAACGGCGAGTCCTCGGGCAGCCACACGTCGACATAAGACAGATACGACAGATCTTGCGGGAAGAAGGCCGTCTTGAGGCGCTTGGCCGAGAGCAAGCCGCCAGTCAGCATCAGCGCCGAAATCGCAAACACCACCAGCCGATGATCGATGGCCCAGCCCACCACCGACGAGTACACGCGACCAAACCCGCGCGTACGCCGCTCTTCGATGGTCGGCTCACGCTTGGCGGGCGCACGCAGAATGTAATAACCGAGCAGTTGAATGAAGGTCATGGACACGATGCGCGACGCCACCAGCGACAGCGCCAGCACCACCGGTAAACTGTAAATAAACCGCCCAACATCGCCGCCCAGCGCCAATAGCGGCAAATATGCGGCGATATTGGTGATGGTCGCGAACAAGATGGCCCGCGCCAGCTTGGTCGGCCCCAGCCAGGCGGCGATGACCGGCTTCCACCCGTCGGCGAGTGAGCGCTTGATGGCGTCACCCGCGACGACTGGATCGTCCACCAGTAACCCCAGCGCCAAGATCAGCGACGCAATCGAGATCTGCTGCACGTCGATGCCAAGCGCATGCATCATGCCAAACGTCATCGCCAGCGTGACCGGAATGGTGATGGCCAACAGCAACGCCGAACGCCATTCCCAGAAGCCAATCAGCGCCACCACGACCACCAGCGCGATGGCCTCGTAGAGACTCGACATGAACAGCTCGACGTTCTCTTTCACTTGCAGCGGCTGATCACTCGTCCGACGGAGAATGAGGTCTTCCGGCAGCAATTTACCAACTTCGGCCAGCCGTTTGTCGACATCACGACCAAACTCGGCAATCTGCGAGCCGGGCCGCAATTGCACCGCCAGCGTAATGGCCCGTGCCCGCCGAAACGCGCCGTCCGCATCGCGCGCAGTCAGATAATTCAGATATCGCGCCGGGCTTTCGTAGTCGCGACTGACCTCGACCAGGTCGCGTAAATAGAGCGGCGCGCCCGTCGCTGAGGTGGTGACCAGAATATCACCGAGCTCCTGTTCGCCACCGAGCTCGCCGGATGGATCAATCGCTACATTTTTGCCGTTGATATCGAGAATGCCGCCGGGCACGGTGATATTGCGCGCCGCCAGTAGCTCGCCGAGCGCGGTCTGCTGGATGCCGTATGCGGCCAGCCGTTCTTGCGAATAATCGAGATACACTGCCTCCGGCAACACGCCCGAGCGTGTCACCTTCGACACCGACGACACCGTCTGCAAATAACGCTGAATACGATCGGTAAAATCGTCGAGCTCGCGATAGCTGTAGCGCTCACCGGCCACTGTCGCCAAGCGCGCGGTCGTCTCGTCGGTATTGCGCACCACGAACGCACGCCACACGTCGGGATGCAGCTCCGACAAACGCGTCCGCTCGCGCGCGACTTTCATCAGCGACGCCAACAAGCCATCATCGTCCAACGCGCCTGGCACCAGATCGATGCCCAAAAAGCCCGGCCCTTCGACGACGCGCGGGTCCGATTGCGGCCAGTCTGCCGCAAACGACCGCACCACCGCTTCGCCCGTTCGGCGCAGCGGCTGCGCATTCACCGACGCCGGAAACGCCACCACCAGCGTGGCGCGATCGACCGCGCCCTTGCGCACCCCGTCGATGGCTTGCGCCAGCGAGCGCCCACGCAGCTCGAGCTCGATGCCACTGACGCGCGGCGAGGTCACGGTCAGCATCAACGCCGCCGTGTCCCCAAAGTCTTTGATGAAGTTGATCGGCCCCGCGCCCGCCGGCAGATCGCGGATCGAATCGAGCTTGCCCTTCAGATCGTCGAGCTCCTTGCCGCGATCCGCGACATCTTCATTCAGCGTGACGTACACCACCGCCACCGACGAGCGCGAGATGGACTCGACCTTCTCCACCTTGGAGCTCTCGGCCAGCTTTTGCTCGATCTTGCGCGTCACCAGCTGCTCGATCTTCTCGGCACTGGCGCCCGGCCACACGCAGCTCGCCACCGCGATGCGCACCGGCACCAGCGGATCTTTGGCCTTGGGCATGCGCACGTAAGAAAACGCACCCCAGATCATCGTCGCGACGAGCAACACCCAGGCGACGTGGCGGGTCTCGGTGAAATAGCGTGCCGTGTTGTGCGTGTCCTTGACGAGCTTCTCGTCGTGGGCCCGGCTCACGGGATCACCTGCACCCGTTCACCGTCTGAGAGCAGGCTCGCACCCATGACGACGACTTTTTCGCCGTCGGCCAGGCCGCCTTTGACCGGAATGACATTGCCCAGAAAATCGCCGAGCTCGACCTCGCGCTGATGGGCCCGCGGATCTGCACCCGCGTCGAGCACGAACACCGCGAAGTGCCCCGGATGCGCCTGCGAGCGCACCACGGCCGACAGCGGTAGGACCGCCAGCGGCGTCGTCGAGGCCGCGCGTCCCAGCTTCAGCGACGCGACCATGCCCGGCTTGAGCTCGTCGCTGTCGTTGGGTAGCGAGACTTCGACTTCGAAGACACGGCTCTTGGGATCGGCCACCGGTGCCACCCGCGTGATGCGCCCCGGCAGATCGCGCCCGCGCAAGGACTCGGTGGTGATCGTCTGCGGCGCGCCGACATGGAGCTGCTCGAGCACGGTGTCCGGCACGCCGAACACCACCTTGACCGTGCGGGTATCGGCAATGGCAAAGGCCACCGTCCCTGGCCCGGCCAACGTCCCGAGCTCGACGGTGCGGGCCAGGACCACGCCGTCCATTGGCGCTCTGATCGTCGTGTCGCTGAGCGCATTTTCGGCCTCTTGCACGCGCACGCCCGCGCCCTGCCAGCGCGCCTCGGCCGCATCGAGACGGACCCGCGCGGTGTCGTGGTCGGCGCGGGCAATGCTCTGCGATCCGGCGAGGCGACTGGCGCGATCGAAGTCGTTCTTGCCCTGCTCACGCGCCGCTGTGGCCTCGCCGAGACCGGCCTTGGCCTCGGCCAGCTTTTGCTCGTAATCGTTCTTCTTCACCGACGCCAGCGACTGACCACGCTTGACGTGATCGCCCGCCTGCAACAGGCGCAGCTTGCCGTCGACGCCGCGCACCCGGGCCACGTCGGCCACATAGCCGCCCACTTTGAACGCCAGATCGACGCGGCTCGCGGGATTGATGCTGGCCGAATAGCGCCCGGTGGCATCTGGCGTCGCATGCGCCACCGCACTCACCCGCACCGCGGTCGGCGCGGCCGGCGGAGGAGGCGCAACAGCGCACGCAGCAACGAAAGGAACGAACAGCAACGCGCGGTGAGTCATGACGGAGCCTCCATTGTGAATACGTGAGCCTTCGGCGCACAGCTCGGCTCACTTGGATTTCGTTTTTGTTGCGGGGCGAGCGAGCCCAGCCAGCAGCACATCGACCATCATCGCCATGCGCTCTTTGACCGGGCGCCAGGCAATGGTCCGCTTGTGAATACAGAGCGCGATGTGCAACGCGGCCATGCCGTGCACCCCGGCCCACATCGTCTGCGCCACGGTGTCGGCGTCGTCGAGCTCGGGCCGCAAGAGGTCGGCGGCGATGGCTTCAGCGACGGTCTCTTTGATGAACGCATACACCCCGCGCGCAGCCGCTTCTCCCTCGGCGGGAGCCTCGCTGTCGCGCGGACGCACGTTCATGAACAACAGCCGGTAGTGGTTGGGCAGCTCGAGCGCAAAGTCGAGATAGGCCTGGCCAGCCTTGCGCAGACGCTCCATCGGGCCAGCGATGCGGCGCAGCTTCAAGAGTCGCTCGCCAAAGGCGGCCATGTCGTGCGCCACCAGCTCGGCAAACAGCGCCTCTTTGTCGGCGAAATGCAGGTAGATCGCCGCTGGCGAATACTCGACGCGTTCGGCGATCTTACGCAAGGTCACGGCTTCGTAGCCGTCGGCGGCAAACATCTCGCGGGCGGCATCCAGGATGAGGATCCGGATCTCCTGGCGGGCGCGTTCTCGTCTCTCGGCGGTTCCCATGTGAACAAGGATCAGAGTAATGAACAGTGTTCAGTATGTCAACACGGGTCAGCGATATTTATTCGACACCGTCGATGGCTGGGTCTGGGGGCTCAGGTCTTGGGGAACGGCTCGCGGGTCGCTTCCGGCGGATTGCTCTCGTCGTCGGCGACCTCGGAGACTTCTTGGCCGCGCGTCGACGTCACGAACGGCCCACCGATCTCCTCGGTGATAAAGCTGTCCCGCACCTCGGCGCCTTCGTCCTCGCCGCTGGTGACGGTCTCGACGAACTCCCGGCCCAGCTCCTGCGCGAAGGGCTCGTTGGCGTTCTTGCCGACGAGAAAGCCACGATCGTCGTCGTGCTCGTCATTGGCATGACTGGCACGCAAGAGATCGCGGGCATACGACGGATCGATGTGCCCGGTGGCATCCCGCCGCTTGAACTCTTTCGGTGGCTTGGGCGGCTTGGGCGCCTGCTGACTGGCTTTCTTCGTCGCTGGCATCTGAGCTGCTGGCTTCTGCGCAGGCTTCTTCGTCGCAGGCTTCTTCGGCGCCGCCTTTTTCGCCGCCGGCTTTTTCGTCGCTGACTTCTTCGTCGCCGGCTTCTTCGCCGCTGACTTCTTCGTCGCTGGCTTCTTCGTCGCCGCCTTCTTCGGCGCCGCTTTTTTCGCCGCTGGCTTCTTCGGCGCCGCTTTTTTCGCCGCCGGTTTCTTCGCTGCCGCTTTTTTCGCCACCGGCTTCTTCGTCGCTGACTTCTTCGTCGCAGGCTTCTTCTGCGCCGGCTTCTTCGTCGCTGCTTTCTTCGCTGCAGGCTTCTTCGCTGCCTTCTTGACCGGCTTGGCCGCCTTCTTCGCGGCAGACTTCTTGGGGGTCTTCTTCGTCGCCATGGAGGAATCATACTCCTCCCATGACGTTCTCGTCGCTACCTGGCAGACTGCCCCAGCCATGAGAGGAAAGCGCAACCCAGATCTGCCCGGCCGCTGCAAGCGTTGCCTCATCATGCAAGCCAATTGCATCTGCGCCGAGATCCGCCCCGTCGTCAGCCAGACCCGCGTGATCATCATCCGCCACGCCCACGAGCTCGCCAAGCCGTCGGGCACGGCCCGCATCGCGCTCCTCGCCCTACCCAACGCGCAGATCGTCGAGTTCGGCCAATTCGGCGACCAGGCCAACCAAGACGCCGTCCCCCAGCTCGGCGATCTCGACGGCGCCAGCCTGCTCTTCCCCGGTCAGGACAAGTCGGTCTGGCCCACCACGCCCATCAAAACCCTCATCGTTCTCGACGGCACCTGGCGCCAGGCCCGTCGCATGCGCCGCCGCATGCCGGCCCTGTGGACCCTACCGACGCTGGATCTCCACCAGCCCGCCGCGCACCAAGTGCGCCTGCGCACACCGACCTCGCCCGAGGGTCGCTCGACGCTGGAAGCCATCGCCGAAGCCCTCGGCATCCTCGAAGGCCCCGCGCTCGCCGCCCCCCTCCACGCCCTCCACAACCGCTTCATCGAGCAAACCCTCCGCGCCCGTGGCCTCTGGACCATCCGCCAAAACGCCCTCGGCCCGCCCCCGACCTTGCCGACCGACGACTGAGTCCACCCATGTCCTCGCCACGCGCGCCAAAAAACTCGGCTACCATGAGCCCATGCGCAAACCCCTCGTAGCGCTAGCCGTCCTCGGCCTCACCCTCGTCGCCCAGCGCCCAGCCCAAGCCGTCACCTACGGCGAGCCGCAACCCTGGGAACGCCCGCACTTCATCAACGGCTCCCTGGGCTTTTCCGGCTTCGGCACCATCATGGCCGGGCAAAACGGCGGCGTCGAATACGTCAAAAGCGGCGGCGGCATCGGCCTCTGGCTCGGCCTCGACATCGGCCGCTTCGTCGGTGTTCGCATCGGCTACGACGTCGGCTTCCACAACCCGATCAACAGCTGCGCACCCGGCGCCGCGTTCCCCTGCGGCACGGTCTTCAACGGCGTCGACTACCTCTTCCTCGAAACCGTCCAGCTCGACTTCAAGCTGCGCTTCCCCACCGGCGTCCGCTTTTCGCCCTACCTCATCGCCGGCGGCATCATCGGCTGGATCGGCCGCGGTGGCCATCTCACCGACGCCATCGGCGGCGGCTTCGAGGCCGGCGCCGGTTTCGACATCTGGGTCTCGCGTTATTTCACCATCGGTGTCGAGGCCAAATACCGCGGCCTCGCCATGAGCGATTTCGCCACCAACCAAGGCAGCAGCACCTACCTCAACCTGGTCCAGGTCGGCGGCAACCTGGCCGTCCGTTTCTGACGGTCCGGCGTATCATGCGCGCATGAAAGACTACCGAGCGCGATATGGCCCCTGGGCCATCGTCACCGGCGCCTCGTCGGGAATCGGCGAGCAATTTGCCCGCCAGCTCGCCGCCAAAAAGCTGCACCTCGTCCTCGTCGCCCGTCGCCGTGACCGCCTCGACGCCCTCGCCGCCGAGCTGATTCGTGATCACGCCGTAGAGATCCGCGTCGTCGAGCTCGACCTCGCCAAACCCAGCGCCGGCGCAACGCTGGAAGCGGCGACGAAAGATCTCGAGATCGGCCTCCTCATCAACAACGCGGGCTACGGCCTCAAAGGCGACTTCGTCGACCTCGATCGCCAAGAACAGCTGCGCATGATCGACCTCAACTGCCGCCTGCCCGTCGAGCTCACCCACATTTACCTGCCGCAGATGATCGCCCGCCGTCGCGGCGGCCTCATCATCGTGGCCTCCACCGCCGCCTTTCAGGGCCTGCCGTACACGTCGCTCTACGCCGCCACCAAAGGCTTTGAAGTGATCTTTGCGGAAGGCCTCTACGAAGAGCTGCGCCCCCACCACGTCGACGTCATCGCCCTCTGCCCAGGCCCCACCGACACCGAAGGCCCCCGGCGCACCGGCGTCGATCCCGCCAAAGTCCCGATCAAAATGATGTCACCAGCGACGGTGGCCCAGGCCGCCCTTGACCGCCTCGGCCAGCGCACCTTCATCATCCCCGGCTTTGCCAACCGTTTTCTCTATTTCCTGGTCCGCCTGCTCCCACGCGCCTTCGTCACCCGCACCGCCGGCAAATCGATGCGCAACATCGCCAGCGGATGATCCATCTCTGTCTCGTCGAGCCGGAGATCCACTGGAACACCGGCAACCTCGGCCGCACCGCGCTCGCCCTCGACGCCACCCTGCATCTCGTCGAGCCACTCGGCTTCTCCCTCGACGACAAACACCTGCGCCGCGCCGGCCTCGACTACTGGCCGCGCGTCCGCCTACAGCTCTGGCCCGACTGGAACGCCTTTGCCGCCACGCTCTCCAGCCTCGGTGAGCCCTACTTTTTCAGCGCCGAGGCCACGCGCCTTCACTGGCAGGTCGCCTATCCCAAAGACGTCGTCCTCGTCTTTGGTCGCGAGAGCACGGGCCTACCCCGCAGCCTCCGCGATCAACACCGCGCTCAGCTCCTCCGCATTCCCATGCACGACCCCGAGCTCCGCTCGCTGAACCTCTCCACCGCCGCCGCGGTGGCCGCCTTCGAGGTCGCCCGCCAGCACGCAGCAAAGTGAGCGCAACAATCGAACACAAAAGGCAAGTATCCGCAATCTGCGAATCTGGTATATTGTCTGACGGGGGGTTCAATGGGCAACGCCATTCGCTCAGTGCTGCTCGTCGACGACGACGAGGCGGTGCTGGAGGTGCTCGGCAAGACATTGCAGCTCCGCGGCCTCGAGGCGCATACCGCAAGCACACTGACCAGCGCCCAGCGCGCGCTTCGACAACACCGACTCGACCTCGTGGTCCTCGACCATCATCTAGGCGAGCAGTCCGGCCTCGATCTGCTCGACGAAGCCGTCGCTGTCGCCCGCGTGGTCATGGTCAGCGGCTATGCCTCGGTGGCCCTGGCCGTTCGGGCCATGCGAGGTGGCGCCAGCGCGGTCCTCGTCAAACCCGCCACCATCGACGAAATCCTGCATGCCGCCGACGAAGAAGACCACGCGTCGCCACCGGGCACGCTACCGTCGCTGCAACGGGTAGAGTGGGAGCACCTCCAGCGCGCGCTCGCCGACTCAGAGGGCAACGTCTCTGAAGCCGCCCGCCGCCTCAAGCTGCCGCGCCGCACCCTGCAGCGCAAGCTCCGCAAGCTGCCGCCGACGGCCTGACAGGCATCCTTTCGGCGCGGTGGACCCTCTAACGCTGATGCGCTCTTGCCTCGTGCTTTGTCTCGTCGCTGGCTGTGCGGCGCCGCTCCCGATCCACGATCAAACCTGGCTCCTCAAGCACGTGGCCGGCCGCTTCGACGAGATCTATGTCACCAAAGGCGATCCCGATCCCACCCGCGATCTGGGCCTGGTGCGACCCCGACTCGGCCTGCCCGCCTTGGCCAAGCTCGACGGCAACTTCGAGCTCCTGGTCATCGAGCGGGGTAAGCCAGCTTCCCTCCACGCGCACCTCGTCCAAGGCACCGTCGAGCTACCGCTCATTCTGACCCGCCTCACCGAGGAGCCACTCGACGCCCAGTCGCGCGCCGTCCGCTACCAGGCCCGCGTCGACGCCACCGCCCCTCCCGGCCCCTACGATCTCGTCCTCGCCCCCGACGGCGACCGGCCCACGCGCACCCCACGCGCCGTCTGGCTCTACACCGACGATCCCGCCGCGCCGCGCCCTCTTCGCCTGGCCCAGCTCAACGATCTCCACATCGGCAAACACCTCGCCGATCTCGAGCCGCGGCTACGCCAAGTCTTCGTCGAGATCAACGCCGCTCACCCCGACGCAGTCCTCATCACCGGCGATCTCGCCAACCTCGGCTCTGTCGACGAAGAACGCCGCGTGGCGTCGCTGGTGGCCGGCCTCGACGCCCCAGTCTTCGTCGTCCCTGGCAACCACGATCTAGGCTTTGACTCCTTCACGCGTGTCACCTACGGCCCCGGCTGGGCCCACTTCGCCCACGCCTTTCACGCACTCCTCAGCTACGAAGTCACGCTCGGCGGCTGGCAGCTCATCGGGTTCGACTCTGGCCCGTCGACGTTCTCACCCCGCGTACAAACCCGCGGCATCTCACCCGACAGCGTCGCCGCCCTCAAAGCCACCTTCACGCAAGCCCTGAGCGACGGCAAACGTGGCGTCGTCCTGTTCTCCCACGCGCCCACCCGCGCGACCCTGAAGGGGGATGGCATCGGCATCTTCGGCAACATGCGCAACGGCGGCCCAGCCCTCGAACGAGCCATGCTCACCACCGCCACCGACCAGTTTCCCATCTTGCACGTCGCCGGCCACACCCACTGGTCTGACGTCTTCGAGCGCGGCAGCGACGGCAATTTTCACCGCTGGCCGTCACTCTCCGCCTGCAACAAGCCCCTCGGCAACGCGGCGCTCGTCACCACCCAGGCCGCGGCGCACTCGGGCCTGCCCTTCAAAGACAATGCCCGCGGCTGGGGCTTCACCGTGATCAACCTCGATCACACGGCCGAGGTCGCCTTTCGCCGCTTCGGCCTCGACGCCGACTGGGTCTGCCCCGCCGTCAGTGCCAGCGCCGCTGCACCCACTCGGCCGCCGACTCCACCCCACGCTCAGCAAGATCACTGGCAGTAGCGGAAGGTCAGCCCCTCGACAGCCGGCGCCGTGCCCGCTTGGCACGTCGACCCTGACGGACACACCCCGTCGAACGTACAATCGCGCGAGCACACGCCCAGCGTGCGCGCACAGTAGCCAAACGCGCACTCGGAGTCGGTGGTGCACGCCTGCCCCACCTCGTTGCCGCCCTGCGACGGCAAACAGATCCCGATCCGCAACCCAGCCCCGAGCGAGCCCACCGCGGTGCAGGCAAACCCGAACACGCAGCCGCCTTGATAGCGGCAAGAATCGACACAGTTGTCGCCGGCCACTCCGTCAGTAGTACTCGACGCCGAGCACGACACCGACGGCGCCGCGGGAATGGTGAACGACGTGAAGTTCATGTGCTGGGTGTCGTTACAAATATTGATCGTCGCACTTGCCGCATTGCACGCATACGAAGCCCGCACCGCCTGCCCAAGCGGCCCATAGACATCCGCCGGGCGCTTACAAATCCCGCTGCCGTTGCAGGTCCACGTCGCAAATCCCTGCGCCCGCTGCGGACAATCCGACGCCGTCGCGCAGGCGATGGTGCAACTCGACACCACCAGCGACGCCGACGTATCACACGCCGCCGCCGCGATACACGCCGTCGTGTTCGACGCACAGTCCGCCTCCACCTTCACACACACGCGTTGCCCGGGCGATCCCACCGACTGACAACCAAACCCGTTCGGACAATCCGACCCGGTCACGCAGCCCGCCGTACAATATTGCTGCGCCGTCAAACACCCGAACGCACAGTCGTTGGCGACGGCACACACCCGCCCGATATCCGACATCTGACAGGTATTTCCGCCGATCGGATCCGGCAAACAGCGCTCCCCCGACAGGCAATCCGAATTCATGGCGCAGCCCTTGGTGCACCGCTTGGGCCCGCTCTTGAACGAAGCACGACACACCAGCGCCGCCTCGCAATCACTGTCGAGCACACACAGATCGAGCCGCTGTTTGCCGGCCGACAGATCCGGCCCCGTCGACACGGCCAGATCTGGCGGCTCTGCCGTCGAGAAATCGCGAGCCCCCGCCAGATCTTCGAACGGCAACGGCACGTTCAGATCCACCCCGAGGTCACACTTGGCGCAGCCCAAGTTCTTGGCCGCGCATCCCGCCACCGTCGCCGCCATCGCCAGCGACCCCAGCCACAACAGCACGCCCCTCATCCGGTCATCATACCGCGAATGCCGAGGCTACCCAATCAAGCGCCTCAGGACTTCCAGGAGCTGCGCCGTCGACGTCGGCTTGTTCATCACCGCATTCGCCCCCGGCAACGCCCCTGGCGCCACGTTGCCCGTGATCACCACCACCGGCAGATCGGCGTGCTTTTTGCGCACCTCGGCCAGCACTTCGACCCCGCCCAGGCCCGGCATGTTGAGGTCGAGCAGCACCGCCTTCACCTCCGGATGTGCCGCCAACGTGGCCAGGCCCTCTTGGCCTCCATCGGCCAAAATCGGCTCGAGTCCAAGGCGCACCAGCATGCGCTGGAACGCCTTCCGCACCAGCGCATCGTCGTCGATGATCAGCACTTTTTGCCCGGTGAACGGCGCCGACACACCTACCCGCGCCGTCGGGGTTGGCCGCACCGACGGATCGATCGGCAGATATACCTTGAAGATCGTCCCCTGGCCCAGCTTCGACGTACACACGATGCGCCCGCCCAGCTCAGCGACGATGCCGTACGCGCTGGCCAGGCCGAGGCCCGTCCCGCGACCGAGCGGCTTGGTGGTAAAAAACGGCTCGCCGAGCCGCGACAACGACGCCTCGGTCATGCCCACCCCGTTGTCGCTGGCGGTCACCACCAACGTCCCCGACTCCTCCTCGACCGACACCAGCAGCCACGGCTCCGCCGACAGCTCCGTCGCGTCACGCGCGTTGATACACAGGTTCAAAAAGACCTGCTCGAGTCGCCCCGGCGACGCCCGCAGATAAGCATGCTTCACGTCCGAGCTCAGCTCGACGCGCACCCGCCGGTCAAACGTCTCCCGCGCGATGGCGAGGACATCCTTGACCACCTTCGGTACGTCGATCACCTCGAGCTTCGGCTCGGCATCGTGGCGCGCAAACAGCGTCAGTTGCCGCGCCAGATCGACCGCGCTCTTGGCCGCCAGCCGCGCGTCTTCCAGATACTCACGCACCTCCGGCGTCGCCCGCTCCAGCGCCGCTTCGACATTGGGCAACACCGACGCCAGCGCGTTGTTGAAGTTGTGGGAGATGCCGGCCACGAGGTCACCCATGGCCTCGATGCGCTGGCGATGATGAAAAGTCGCCGCCAGCCGTTTCTCCTCGGTGACATCACGTGTCACCGACACCAGCACCGAGCGGTCGCCGAGCTTCGCCATCCGGGTGTTGAACTCCACGTCGATGAGCTTGCCGTCGCGGCGTGGCAGTCTGGCCTCGACGCGGTTGAGCTTGAGCTCGCTCTCCAGCCGACGCCCCAAGCTCTCGGTGGCGTCGGGCAGCGGCACGAGGCCCAGCGCCGCAATGCTGCGACCACACGCCTCCTCGCGCGTCCAGCCGTAGATCTGGGTGAAGCCCGGATTGATGTCGATGATCTCCAGATCCGGCAACGCCAGCACCGAGATGGCCTCGGGAACGAGCTCGAAGATGCCGCGCAGATGTTCCTCCGACGCACGCAGCTCGGCCGCAATAGAGCGGCGCGCCGCGACCTCCGTCTCCTGTTCGACGATCAGCCGCTGCGCGTCGATCAGCGACTCACGCAGCCGCGATACCACGAGCGAAATCGACGTCAGCGCCATGGCCATGAGCGGCACCGACGCCACCACCTCGGCCACCTCGGCCAGATGCGGATGCGTCGCATGCTCCGCCGTCAGCTCCACGCTCGCCGGCAACAGCCCCAGCAAATGGGTCAGCATCGCCATGGCCACCACCACCGCACACCCGAGGCCCGTTCTGACGCTGAAGACCAGCGAGGCGACGACCACGGCCGTGAAGCCATTGGCCATCGGCACCGCCAACGGCCCGCGGGTCAGGAACACCAGCACGGCGGCAGTGAGCGGCATGAGGACCAGCACCCAGGCCAGCACCCGTCTCGGCACGCGCGACCAGTAGGTGGTCACGACCATCAGCAACGACAGCACCCACGACCCGCCCAGGATGGCGAACGTGCGGTGATAGATCATGAAGGGCGTCAGCACCGCCACGATGCCGGCAGCCAGCAACGCAAACGTCCGCGCCAGCGGCACGATGGCCGAATGCCGCACAGCATCGAGCTGGGCAGTCGCTCCGAGGTGGGTGTGGGGCCTTTTGGCGGCTGAAGGCATGCGTAGGAATCATCGGCCAAAAGCCCCTTGCGCATTAGTTAGTAAATGGTTACTAACTAATTATGTCCCGCCCGCGCCGAGTTTCGGACGAAGACATTCTTACAACGGTACGCAACGCGGTCCTAGAAGAAGGGCCGTCTGTGTCGCTCGACCTCGTCGCCGACCGCCTCGGCGTCACAGCGCCGGCCCTCTTTCGGCGCTTCGGTAGCCGCAATGGCCTGATGCTGGCAGCGTTAAAACCAGAGGAAAATCCAGCCTTTATCGGTGAGCTCGATCGCGGTCCCGACAGCCGGCCCGCCGACATCCAGCTCACCGAGGTGTTTTCCCATATCGGCCGCTACATCGATGCCGCGTTTCCCTGCATGAGCGCTCTTCGCGAAAGTGGTATTCCTATCGACATCGTCCGCGATTTCCAAGATCCTCCGCCCTTGCGCATCCTTCACGCGCTCGCCGGCTGGCTGGAGCGCGCCCGCACCCAGGGCCTGGTGCAGTTCGAGGACACCGAGTGTGCCGCGATGGCCATGCTCGGGGCGATCCAGGCGCCGGTCTTCGTACGGCATCTGTCGAAGCGCACCGATCGCTGGGATTCTTCGCGCTTCGCCGAGCGTCTCACCCGACTCGTTCTCGACGGCCTCGGACCCAAACGCACGAGCCGCGCAACCAACAGCGATTTCAAGTCATCACAGATTCCGCCGATCAGTAAGGCGTCCAAGCAACGGCCAAAAGCAGTGAAGGAGCCCGGATGAAATCCCGCTACGTCGTCGTCCTCTCGAAGCTCGGCCCGTTGTTGGTCCTCGCCGCCTGTGGCGGGTCCAAAGGCCCAGCAGCCGCAGTCCTCGACGCCGGTGGGCCTCCGCCCGCGGTCAAAGTCGAGACTGCGTCCGTCGAGATCCGCAAGATGCCGCAATACCTCACGCTGACCGGCAGTGTCATCGCCGACCGCCAGTCCGACGTCGCCGCCAACGTCGCTGGCCGCATCATCTCCGCCCCCATGGAGCGCGGCCAGGTCGTCTCCCAAGGCCAGGTCCTCGCCACCGTCGACGCTCGCGCCGCGGGCTTCTCTGCCACCGCCGCCTCGGCCCAGGCCAAAGGCGCCGACGCGCAAGAAAAACTCGCCCAGGCCGAGTGCGATCGCGCCGACAGCACCTTCCAGAAAGGCGCCATCTCCCGCGCCGAATACGACCGCCTGAAGACCCAGTGCACCGCCCAGGTCTTCACTGCCACCGCCGCCCGCGCCAACGCCGAGCTCGCCGCCAAACAGCTCGGCGACACCACCATCCGCGCACCCTTCGACGGCGTCGTCGCCGAGCGCTTCATCAACGCCGGCGAATACGTCCAGTTGCAAACGAAGGTAGCCACCATCGTCCGCATCAAGCCCGTCCGCGTCCAGATCTCCGTCCCCGAGAGCGCCACCCGGCTCGTCAAAGAGAAAGACACCCTCACCATCCACGTCGCCGCCTGGGGCGATCGCCCGTTCCCGGCCGTCATCAAATACGTCGCCCCGTCGCTGCGCGCCGCCACCCGTGACCTCGTCGTCGAAGCCGTCGCCCCCAACGCCGACGGCGCCCTCCGCCCCGGCATGTTCGCCACCGCCTCCATCCTCATCGACGAGACCGACCAGCCGACCGTCCCCGTCGGTGCCGTCAAAGTCGAAGGCACCACCAAGCGCATCTTCCTCGCCCGCGGCGGCCAGGCCTTCGAAATGGTCATCCGCACTGGCGGCACCCGCGAAGGCTTCACCACCATCATGGAGCCGTTGACCGCCGCCGACAAAGTCATCGTCAATCCCCCGCCAGGTCTCCACGACGGCGTGGCGGTGCAATAGCCATGCAATGGCTCGCCGAAATTTGTGTCCGGCGCCCGGTGTTCGCGACGGTGTTGTCGCTGACCATCCTGGTCGTCGGCAGCGTCTTTTATTTCAAGCTGGGCGTCGACCAGTACCCCAAGATCGACTTCCCCGCCGTCACCATCATCACCCGCTTGCCCGGCGCCTCGCCCGAGGACGTCGAGTCGGAGATCACCGAAAAGATCGAAGCGGCCATCAACACCATCAGCTCCATCGACGAGCTGCGCTCCAACTCGTCCGAAGGCATCTCGCGCATCTTCGTCACGTTTCTCCTCGAGAAGAACGTCGACGTCGCCGCCCAGGAAGTCCGTGATCGCGTCAACACCGTCCTCGGTGACCTACCCCGCGACATCGATCAGCCCATCGTGTCCAAGATCGATCCCGACGCCCAGCCGGTCCTGTATCTGTCGCTGCGCGCGCCTGGCAAGAACCAAAAAGAAATCACCGACATCGCCGACCGCGTCGTCCGCCGTCGCATCGAGAGTCTGAGCGGCGTCGGCCAGGTGCTCATCCTCGGCGGCTCGAAACGCCAGATCAACGTCTGGGTCGACCCCATCAAGCTGCGGGCGCTCGGCCTCGCCGGCAACCAGGTCGCCGCCGCCATCGACGCCCAAAACGTCACGCTCCCCGGCGGCCGCGTCGACGTCAGCCGCGACTACCTGACCCTGCGCGTCCACGGCCGCGTCGACAACGTCGACCAGCTCAAAGACGTCGTCGTCCAGGAGCAAAACGGCCGCACCATCCGCCTCCGCGACGTCGCCACCATCGAAGACGGCACCGAAGAAATCGCCACCTCGGCTCTCTGGAACGGCGAGCGCACCGTCATGCTCACCATCCGAAAGCAATCGGGCACCAACAGCATCGAGGTCGTCGACGCCGTCCTCGCCCGCGTCAAAGAGCTCAACACCGAGCTGCCAAAGGGCTACGCCATCTCCATCCAGCGCGACGGATCCGCCGTCGTCCGCACGGGCATCGACGCCGTCACCGAGCACCTCATGCTCGGCTCGCTCTTCGCCGCCATCATCGTCCTCATCTTCCTCGGCAACTTTCGCTCGACGGTCATCGCCGCGGTCGCCATCCCCACGTCGATCCTCGGCACCTTCGCCCTCATGTACTGGCGCGGCTACACGCTCAACACGATCACGCTTTTGGCGTTGGCGCTCGCCGTCGGTATCGTCATCGACGACGCCATCGTCGTCCTCGAGAACATCTACAAATACGTCGAGGAAAAAGGCTTCACACCGCGCGAGGCCGCCGTCGAGGGCACACGCGAAATCGGCATGGCCGTCTTGGCCACCACGCTCTCGCTCATCGCCGTCTTTTTGCCCATCGCCTTCATCGCCGGCATCCCCGGCCGCTTCTTGGCCAGCTTCGGCTTCACCATGGCCTTCGCCATCACCGTGTCGCTGTTCGTCTCCTTCACGCTGACTCCGATGCTGGCCTCACGCTGGCTCGAGGCCAAGAAGCCGGGCGAGCAAAAAAAGGGCGTGATGGAGCGCGTCGTCGACGTCGCCTATCGCCCGCTAGAACGGGGCTATGTTCGCCTCCTCGCCTTCTGCATGAAGCACCGCTGGGTGGTCGTGCTGCTCTCGCTGTTGACGCTGGGCTCGACGCCGTTTCTCGCCGGCAAGGCCAAGACCGGCTTCATCCCCATCGACGATCGGGCGCAGTTCGAGGTCATCGTGCGCTTGCCCGAAGGCCGCTCGGTGCCAGCCACCGAGCTCATCGGCGAACGGGTCGCCCGACAGTTGCGTGCCTTGCCCGAGGTCGCCGCCACCCTCGTTACCGTCGGTGACGACGCCGATGGCACGCCCAACTCGGCGCGCATCTACGTGAAGCTGCTCAACCCCGACAAGCGCGAGCGCACCCAGAATCAGCTCAAGGACATCGTCCGCAAAGAGGTCATCACCACGCTGTCCAAAGATCTGCGCGTCTCCATCGCCGACGTCGACGAGTTCGGCGGCGGCCAGTCCACCGCCCGCATCCAGCACATCCTCGCCGGCCCCGACTTGAAGCTCCTCGAGTCGGTCAACGGCCACATCCTCGACCGCATGCGCAAGATCCCCGGCATCGTCGACGTCGACTCCACGCTCGTCGTCGGCAAGCCCGAGCTCGGCGTCTTCGTCGACCGAGACCGCGCCGCCGACCTCGGCGTCCAGGTCGCCGACATCGCCCGCGCGCTCCAGCTCCTCGTCGGTGGCCAGAAAGTGTCCACTTATTCGGAAGGCGGCGAGGAGTACGACATTCGCCTTCGCTCGACGTCCGAGTACCGGACGTCGGAAGACGCCATGCGGCTGCTCACCGTGCCATCGAAGAAGCTCGGCCTCGTGCCGCTCTCCGACGTGGTCATCATCCGCTCTGGCACCGGCCCGGCCACCATCAACCACTTCAACCGCGAGCGTCAGGTCACGTTCACTGCCAACGCCGGCCCCAACCAGAACGAAGGCGCCATCGGCGCCGCCGTCCACGACGCCATCGAGGCCGAGGGCCTGCCGCGCGGCTTCAACATCAAGCCCACCGGCCAGACCAAGCTCATGGCGGAGACGGGCAAGAGCTTCGTCTTTGGCCTCCTGGCCTCGATGATGTTCATGTATCTCATCCTCGCCGCGCAGTTCGAGTCCTGGCTGCATCCGATCACGATCTTGCTGTCGCTGCCGCTGACGCTGCCCTTCGCCATCCTCTCGGTCATCCTGTTTGGCCAAGCGCTCGATATTTTCAGCTTCCTGGGCATCTTCGTCTTGTTCGGAGTCGTGAAGAAAAACGCGATCTTGCAGATCGATCACACCAACCAGCTCCGCGCTCACGGCATGGAGCGACTCGAAGCGATTTTGAAGGCCAACAAGGACCGGCTCCGCCCGATCCTGATGACCACCTTCGCCTTCGTGGCGGGCATGATCCCGCTCGTCACGTCTCGCGGCATCGGCGCCGGCTTCAACCGCGCCACGGCCGGCGTCGTCGTCGGTGGCCAGGTCATGTCGCTGCTCCTGACCCTGGTCGCCGTCCCCGTCGCGTACTCCCTCTTCGACGATCTCTCCAGCTGGTGGGGCCGGAAAACCACCCAGCAAAAATGGATCATCCTCGCCAGCGTTGCTGGGGCCATCGCGGCGTTTGTGCTGTGGCGCAAGCTGCGGTGATCAGAAATTGAAGAGCGAGATCAACGAGATCAATGAGCTCCTCATGATCTCTTGATCTCGTTCTTCCAAAAACCACGCCTGGCCTTGACAGACTCACTGACCGGATTTAGATTCTGGTCACTGAGTTGCCATGCATTCCTCCCGTTTCCCAGATAAGTCTGCGATTTCTGACCGTAACGCCGCTATTTTTTTGCCCATAGCTGACCAAAAATCGATTCGAGTCAGTGAGTCACCCTTCCAGGAGAGCCCCATGCGCACGATCTCGTTTGCCGCCGTTGCCCTGCTTGCCGCCGCCTGCACCGCGCCCAACACCGCTGCGTCGCTGACCGCCGCGCTCGATGCGTCGGCACATATCGCCGCCGAAGGCGCCGTGGTGCCGAGCCAGCTCAGCGTCCATCAGCAGGGCCTCCTCGAGCCGACCGGTCGCGACCTCATCATGACCGTCCACGACGCCAGCCTCAGCCTCGACACCGACGCCGACGTCACCCACGCCAAGATCAACGGCCTCAAGCTCGAGCTCGCTGACATCGACCTGCCCGTCTCGACCAGCCTCCCCGACGGCATGAAGCTCCGCGAGCAGACCCTCACCCCGGCCGAAGCCTGGCACGGCGACGTCATCGCCAAGTCGCCCGGCAGCCTCACCGTCCGCGTCAGCGGCCGGCTCCGCTTCGACTCCAAGATGGTCCTCGCCTCGGGCGCCCTCTACCCGCTCGGCGCCAGCTACACCGAGGTCAGCGACATCAGCATCCGTGTCACCCGCGCCACCGACGGCAACCTGGTCGCCACGCTGGACGCGACACCCAGCGCCAACTGCGCCGCCATCGGCAGCGTCCTCACCCTCAGCCACTGCGCCCTCTACGTCGAGACGCCGGCGACGATCACCGCCAAATAGTGTCACACTGGGCCGATGCGGCTCACGTTCGCCCTACTCTTACTCGCCGCCACCGCCCAAGCGCAGCCGGTGATCGGCGACCGCGCCCCGTCGCTCAGCGTGGTCACGCTCCAAGACAGCGGCGTCAATCTCAGCCCGCGCAAGAACCAGATCACGATCGTCGACTTCTCCGCGACCTGGTGCGGCCCCTGTCACCAGGCCCTTGCCGTCCTCAGCGCGCTCGCCGCCGCCAACCCGCGCATCCGCCTGATCATCGTCGACGTCAACGAGCCGAAAGCCAAGGTCGCCGCTTTTTACAGCGCCGATCCCAGCCTAGAAGTCACCCTCGACGCCGATGGCCAATCGGCCCGCACCTGGGGCGCCGTCCGCTTCCCGACGACCTTCGTCCTCGACGACGCTGGCGTCATCCGCCACATCAACCGCGGCTTCGGCCCCGGCTACCCCGACCGCCTACAAGCCTGGGTCCAAAACCTCTTGCGCTAGGTGCTCGCAGCGACGAGCGGCAAGCTTGGTGGCGGCGCATCCTCGACACGATCGACCAGCCCTGCGTGCAGCGTGGGCACCTGCTTGCCGGTGTTGGGATCGATCAACACCGTCGGTGAGGCGTACACGCGTGGCGTCTTCCACAACAGCGCCAGCGCGCGGAACAGCGGCATGATCTGGTATCGCTCGGGCCAGCGCGCCTTCAGCTGATCGCGGACCAGGTGCGCGTTGGCCGAGCTCATCGACGGAAACAGGTGGTGCTCGACGTGCAGGCCGAAGTGGAGGTGCAGCCAGTTGAACGGGCCCGGCGCAGTCACCGACAGCGAGTTAAGCAGGGGATCGTTCACCTCACCAAGCGGGCTCAGGCTGTGGTTGGTGAGGATGTACGAGATGACGATCATGTTGACCACGCCGAGCGGAATCAAATAGGCAAAGATGAACTTGAGCGGCCCCACAGCGACGGCAAGCGCGGTCCAGATGGCGACGGCGAGGAGCGACTCCAGGAGGGCCAGCCGCCAGTTGCGCTGCGACATCGCGCCCGAAGCGCGCCCCTCCTTGCGACCCCACGACAGCAACATCTGGCCCGACTGACCAGAGAAGCCGAACAGCAACATGAAGATGCCCGCCAGCCGACCCGAGCCCACCGACAACTGGTCGACGGCGCGCAGGGCTGGGCTGGCTTTCCAGGCTGCCAGCGTCGGGAACGCATCGGGATCGATCTTCTCGTCCATGGTGTGGCCGTGGTGCACTTTGTTGTGCCAGACGACCCACAAGCGGGGCGACAAGGCGATCGGCATGAAGCACAGCCAGCCGATGAGATGGCGCAGCACGCGATTGCGGACCACCGCGCCATGCAAGGTCTCGTGTCCGACGAAGGCAAAGCCGGCAAAGGCATGCCCGATCAGCAAAGACCACACCGGCGCCAGGCCCCAACCGCCCCAGCCGCGCGCCACGGCATAGATGCCGAAACCCGCGACAGCGACGTGAAACGCCAGCCAAAGCAACCGGTTTCGCACCGGCGCAAAGATGTCGGCAGGGAGTGAGCTGCGGATCTGCTTCGCGTAGAATGAGATCGGATGTGGAGTCACATCTTTATCGTCGGTCCGCTCTGTCACCGCCGAGTCACGGTTGGACCACAGTTATTGCGATTACAATGTCGCAGTGAGCCAAACCCCGCGGCGCGTCCTCATCACGGCGTTTGCGCCATTCGCCGGCCGGGCCGAGAATTCCTCGTCGCTGGCCGTGCGGGCGCTCACTGTTTCGCCCGGCATTCGCCTGCTGCCCGATGTGCCCGTGGTCTGGGCGGACGAGACCATTGTCACCGCCGCTGCCGAACATGACGCCGAGCTGGTCGTTGCCGTCGGAGAAGCCGCCATGCGCGCCGAGCTGCGTTTCGAACGCGTCGCCCGCAACCTCGCCCGCGGCGCTGACACCCATGGCGTCAAATGCGACGGCCTTCTCGACGACAAAGGCCCCGGGCGCCTCGAATCGAACCTGCCGCCCGAAGCCCGCCAACGCGCGGTCAACGCACTGCGCAAAGCCGGCCTGCGCCTCCCACCCGAGCATGGCCCGAGCTGGCTGCCCTGGCTCGGCCCACCCGACTGGGAAACCAGCGCGGGCGCCTTCCTCTGCAACGCCACTTATTATCGCCTACTCAGCCACCACCCGCACCGCACCATCGTCTTCATCCACGTCCGCATCGGCGCCGACCCGCAACGCCTAGCGCAAGGAATCGGACTAGCCGTCGACGAATGGACCAAGGACTAATGTGCACAAGCCCACCTCGAAACTCGCAGCTGGCGGAGGGACGGGATGGCACGGAACTGGGGAGCAGATTGGGAGGGGCCCAAACTTCTGCGGAGCAGGCGCAGCCTGCGGAGTAGAATTTGCGGACGGCGCCCAATCGTCGCGGGGCCCCAGTTCCGTGCCATCCCGTCCCTCCGCCCGTCGTTGCTCCGCGATCGCGGCTTTTCGCAGACTGACTACCGTCGGACGGCGAAGGCGCGTTCCAGATGGGCCAGCATGCGGGCCACCAGCGACGAGGTGGGCTCCTTCATGCCTTGTTCTACCCACTCGCCGAGGAAGACCTGGTGGTCGGCGATCATGAGGCGCGCCAGCAGCATGGGGCTCTCGTCGATGATCGAGCCTTCGGCGATGGCGGCCTGAAACGTCGCGACGGTCAGGTCGAGGCCCTCTTTCCACAGATGGCTTTGCTCGCTGGAGGTAAACCGCGGATGCAACGCCCACGGCTGACTCTCTTGCAGATGAAGCCGCAGATAGTCGGGGTGCTCGACGAGATATTCGGCGTAGGCGCGGACGGCACCACGCAGCGTCGCCCACGCACTGCCGAGCCCGCCCGCTGCCGTCGCTGCGGCAGACAACAGCGCCCGACCGCGGACCCGATGAACCTCGGCGTACAAGGCTTCTTTGCTGTCGACGATGCCGTACACCGTGGCCAAAGCCAGGCCAGCCTCGGCGGCCACGTCTTGCATGCGCGTGCCTTCGTAGCCGCGATCGGCAAACACGCGTTCCGCCGCCTCGACCAGATGCTGTCGATGCACGTCACGGCGTGCCTCGCGCACTTGCTGCTTGGCCTGCTCTTGTCTGGTCACCGACGGCAAAATTAGACTTCGCGGAGCTTGATGGCTTTGCTGGGGCAGTACTGCGCCGCACGACGGACGGCTTCGTGCTGCTCGGGGGACGGCGAGAAGGTCTTGGCGGCGACCTTGCCGTTCTTGCCGATGTAGAAGACCTCGGGCGCGTCACCGACGCAGGCCGCGTGGCCCTGACAGAGATCGTGATCGAGCTTGATGCTGAGCTTGACCGCTTTGGCTGGCGCGACTTCGGCGGCCGCAGCGTGAACGTGCGCCGGGCAGCCTGGCGGAGGCGCTGCAGCGACGGGCACGCTCGCATTCGGAGCAGCAGCGGTTGCACCAGGAGCATGCGCCGGACAACCCGCCGCAGCCGCCGCGGCTGCGGCTTCCTCGGCCGTGGTCTGCGCAATCCGCGCCAGCTCGGCCGCTCGCGCCGACGTCACCGACGGCTGAGCCCGCTTGCGATAGCGCACCCGCGAGCCGTCCTTGGGCCCGATCACCAGGCCATGGAAGTCAGCCTCGACCTTCGGCCCCACCAGCTCGAACTCGTACTGCCCGAGGAGAATGGCCAAGATCGCCTTGATCTGCAGAATGGCGAACGCATTGCCCATGCACTTGTGCCGGCCACCGCCGAAGGCGATGTAGGCGAAGTCGCGCTTGTCCTCCTCGCGCGGCGGCATGTACCGGTCGGGCTCGAACGCGTCGGGGTTCTTGAACACCTCCGGCATCCGGTGCGACACCGTCGGTGAGACCAAGATCCAGGTACCGGCCGGGATGAAGTAGTCCTTGTAGACGAAGTCCTGCTTGGCCACGCGCACCAGCATGAACAGCGGCGGATGCAGGCGCAGCGACTCTTTGACCGCGTTCTCTACGAGCGTCAGCTTGCGCAGCAAGTCATGCGACACTGGCTCGCCGCCGCCGAACACGCGATCGATCTCGGTCACCGAGCGGGCCAGATACTCTTTGTTGGCCAGAAGATCGAACAGCGTCCACGCGGTCGTCACCGAGCTCGTGTGATGCCCGGCGAACATGCCGGCGAGCAACATGCCGGTGATCTCGCTGTCGCTGAGCGCCTTGCCGTCGGCGTAGCGCGCGTCCATCAGCGTCTGTAGGAAGTCCTCGCCCTGGCGCTTGTCGCGCTTCCGCTCGCCGATGACGGCGCCAATCATCTCCACCATGCGCACGCGGGCGCGATCGCGCTTGATGAACGACGGAATCGGCAGGTGCGCGTTGATGTACGCAAGCGGGGTCACGCCGCGCTCGAGGTCGTGATACACCGACGCGAACTCGGCCGTCATGCCCTCGCGGAACTCATTGCCGAGCAGGCAACGGCTCGACGTGAAGTTGGTCAGCACGCGGCAGAAGTCGACAAAATCGATCGTCCCCGAGTCGCCCCAGGCCGACAGCGTGTCCTCGACCTCTTTGACCACGGCCTCGCCGTAAGTCCGCATGCGACGGTCTTTGAGCGCCGGCAGCAGCATCTTGAGCTGCTCTGTCATCTTCTCCGGCGACGCGTCGTAGACGATGTCTTTGCCGAAGACCGGAGTCATGATCTTGTAGGCTTCGGACGGGCTGAGCTGCGCGTCAGGGGCGCGGAACACGGCCTCGTGGGCCTCGGGCCCGTAGACCGCCACCATGCGGCGGTTGAAGACCTGGAACGAGGCGACTTCGCCGAGCTCCTTGTGGGCGCGGGTCAGAAGCTCGACGGTGCCGGAGATGAACTCCATCGAGTGACCGACGAGCGGCAAGCCGCCGGACAACTGG
>Ga0123338_10000774_pt1 | contig 31880 bp, 26 predicted proteins | sample grotaG_FD_89793 | JGI IMG/M metagenome (GOLD analysis project Ga0123338, IMG submission 89793) | Glacier valley bacterial and archeal communities from Borup Fiord, Nunavut, Canada, to study Microbial Dark Matter (Phase II) -... | ecosystem: Environmental > Aquatic > Freshwater > Ice > Glacier ...
GTTACGCTACTCAGGAAGTGTCCGTGGGATCAAGAACGTCCGTTGATGTTAAAATGACTTCCGATGTAAAATCACTGGATGAAGTTGTTGTAACTGCACTTGGTATTGAGCGATCTACAAAAGGTTTAGGATATGCCGCCACCAAAGTAAATGGAGACGAGTTGTCTATCAATCGCACTTCAAACGTAATGAATACATTGACTGGTAAAATTGCAGGTGTTAGTGTTTCGGGATTAGGAACTGGACCTGCAGGAACTTCCAAGATTCGTATACGAGGTCAAAGTTCAATTGGTGGTCAGAATAATCCGCTCATCGTGATCAACGGTGTGCCAATGGATAACACAAATTTTGGTTCTAATCCTGGATCAAACCCGGATGGTTCTATCGGTGTAAGAAGCGGTGGTGGTGGTAGTGGTAATACCTCCGATGGTGGCGACGGTATGACGAGTATCAATCCCGATGACATTGAAAGTATGACTGTTCTTAAAGGTGCTGCTGCATCAGCGCTCTATGGATACCGTGCGAGCAATGGTGTTATCATGATCACAACGAAATCAAAAGGAACCGCGAAAGGAATTGGAGTGACGTATAACATGAATTTCACGGATGAAACTCCGCTTGATTACACAGACTACCAGTATGTGTATGGCCAAGGTGAAAATGGTGTTCGTCCTACCGCGCCAAATCCTACATCAGGGCAGTGGTCGTTTGGTGAAAAAATTCAACCGGGAATGACTCAGGTTTTATTTAACGGATTAACTGTTCCGTATGTTGCTCAAAAAGGAATTCTGAACCAATTCTATCGTCATGGTCAGAACTTTACAAATACTATTTCTCTTTCGTCCACTGGTGAAAAAGGAGGAATAAATCTTTCTATAGCGAATATGGACAGCAAGGGGATTGTTCCAAACAATACATTCAATAGAAAAACCATTAATCTTGGTTTCACCTATGATCTTTCTGAAAAGTTCAGCTTCCGCGGTAATATCAATTACTCGAATGAAGAGAATAAAAATCCTCCAAACATTGCGAATCAGGATAACTCAATTCCGACTTCTTTGATGGCGATGGCGAATACAATGCCAATGGATGTTCTTCGCGATAACCGCTACAATTCATCAGGTAATGAGTACATTTATTCAAGATTCCAGAATCGCACAAATCCATACTTTGTTCTTTCTGATCAGTTCAATACCATCAAGAGAGATCGCATTCTTGGAAATCTTTCATTCAAATATGAATTCACGAAATGGCTTTTCGCCCAGGTTCGTGCAGGACAGGATTACTGGTCACGTGATCAGGAATACAATAACTTTCCAACAGGACTTGCGTCATTGGCACCAGCACCTACTGGGTTTGTTAATGGGCAATACACACAGGAACAACGCCGGTTCAGAGAAACGAATATTGACTTCCTTATTTCTGCAACGAAAGATTTTGGTGATTTTGGCTTAAATGTAACAGCGGGTGGAAACCAGTTATACAGACGGTTTGATAACAACAGTGTTCAGGTAACTGACTTCATCGTACGCGGACTTTATACAGTTCAGAATGGAAGAGGAAAAGATCCTCAATATTCTTTTCAGGAGACTCAGGTAAATTCGCTTTATGGATCGGCTGAAGTAAATTATAAGAAGTATCTATATCTAACAGGAACATACAGGCAGGACTGGTTCTCTACCTTATCCCCTGGTCATAGATCAATACCTTACGGATCGATATCTGCCGGATACGTATTCTCCGAATCCCTTGCAACAAAACCAGGCTGGTTGACACAGGGTAAATTCAGAGCTGCTTACGCGGAAGTAGGTAGTGATAATTCAGTAGGAGCTTACTCGCAACAGTTGCCTTATGGATTTAACGCTAACTTCTTCGGAGGAACAAGTCCGGTGTCAAGCTTAGGAAATAGTGTTCCTAATACCTTGCTCCAACCGGCGCGCATAGACGAAACAGAACTTGGTTTCGAGATGAAAATGTTCGACAGCAGGATAAACATAGACGTGGCGGTTTATAATAAGTTCACAAATAATCAAATCTTACCAACGCAGATCTCTGATGCGTCTGGATTTACTGGCACCACAATCAATAGTGCTAGAAGTCAGAACAAGGGTATTGAATTGATGCTGAATCTAGTTCCGGTAAGAAATTCCAATTTTACTTGGGATTTCACTTTCGCGGGGGCTTATAACATCACTAAAGTATTGAGTCTTCTTAATGAAACCCCTGGATCTAATATCACTGTTGGAACGCACGTGTTCAACGGATCTGTTCAGCAGATTGTTGGACAGGAAATGGGACAGATTGTTGGATTTGGTTACAGAAGAGATCCTGCAACAAACCAAATCATTTATGGTACAAACGGCGTTCCGTTGCCTTCGCTCACTCAGATTGCTTTTGGAAGCGCGTTGCCTAAATGGGTGGGTGGATTTACAAACTCATTCACCTACAAAGGCATCACACTGTCAGTTCTGATTGACTTCAAGCTCGGTGGCAAGATGTTGTCAGGTACAAACTTCAATGCATATCGTCATGGATTACAACAAGTAACATTGCAAGGAAGGGAAGGTGGTATCATTGGACAGGGCTTAAGTGTAAGCGGTGGTGCGAATACAGTTGTTGCGCCGGTCCAGGATTACTGGTCTGTGGTAAGAAGTGCACAGTTGGTTGAACCCGTTATTTATGATGCTGGATATTGGAAGCTCCGCCAGATCTCTATTGGCTATGACTTTTCAAGATTCCTTCCTCCGGCTTTCCCTATCAAGGCTGTTAAGCTAAACTTTGTTGCAAATAACGTAGCGATGCTTTGGAAAGGTGTTGATAACATCGATCCGGAAAGTTTTGGATTTAGTTCAGACAACCTTGTTGGTATGGAGTCACCAGGACTTTTAACGACAAGAAGTTTAGGTTTTAATTTAAATGTTAAATTTTAATACGACCGAATCATGAAAAAGATAATAACCCTTTCTCTACTGGCTTTGTCGTTTACACTTATCACAACATCATGTGAAAAAGGATTCGATGAGTTAAATACGATTAAAACGGCGCCTACAAATATTGATCCTGCCTTCACGTTAAATGCAGCGGTCATCAATACATCAGTACCGGGTGGAACATTGCAATACGATCTTGGCATCGTTCAGCAAATCATTTCATCTAACTCGGGAATTATCGCAGGGGCAAATTACAATCAGGTAAATCCCGGTAATACACCAGCTATCTGGATCCAGTACTATCAGAATGTGATCAAGTATACGAATGATGTTATTGTGAAAACAGCAACGATCACTCCTGCCAGACCAAATCTGACCGCGATGGCACGGATCATGCAAGCGAATGCATTTATGATCTTAACTGATACGTATGGTGACATACCTTATACAGAAGCTGGAAAGGGATTTACAAGTCAGTTATTCTATCCTAAATATGACGCGCAGTCAGCTATTTATCCACAAATTATTCAGGAGTTGACAGACGCAGTTACAGCATTGGACCCTGCGGCAAGAATTGAAACAGCCGATGTATTGTACGGTGGTAGTGTCGACAAGTGGAAAAAGTATGGTCGTTCATTATTGCTTCGCGCTGGTATGCGTATTGTGAAAAGAGACGCAGTCAATGGAAAGGCTGCTATTAATTCTGCATTCTCTGCCGGAGCTGCAGGACTTGTTACAACAAACGCCGATCTCGCATACATTCGTCATGATGCAAACTTTGTAAATGCTGTGGGCAATACATTGAATAGTACAGAAGCCGCTAACTATTACATGGCTGCACCTTTTGTCAATATTTTGCTGGCAAATAAGGATCCGAGAATCAATTCAATCGCGGTACGTTATGTTGGAGCAACGTCAGGGCCTGAACAGGTTGCTGCAAAAGCCGATACAACGGCCGCGAAACAGGTTGGCATACCAATGGGAGTTGATGACTTAACTGCAGGGCAAGCTGCAACAACGGCTGGCATTGGTAGTAGATATGCATTCACACAAATTGATCGTACCAGATTATCAGGCAGGCTTCAGCCAATGTTCCTTTTAACAGCAGCGGAAACGAATCTTCTTCTTTCAGAAGCTTCACTTGCGGTAAATAATTTTATCCCTGGCGGTGACGTAGCGGCGTTGACTTATTTCACAACAGGCATTAAAGCTCACATGGATCAACTTGCATTGTATGGCGCCGGAACGATTGTTCCCGCATCCTATCAAACGACCTACATCAATAGAAGATCCGTACTATTTGCTGCGGCAACACCTGCTGATAAGACAAAAGAAATTAATACTGAATACTGGATTGCTTCATTCTTAAATGGACCAGAGACGTGGGCGAATTTCAGACGCAGCAATTACCCGGTACTTGCACCAAATCCTTACCCTGGAAGGACAGTTAATTTTATTACAAGATTAACCTATCCTCCTTCTGAAATCTTGGTAAACAAAAATGTTCAGTCTGCTATTTCCAACATGGGTGGAGATGCTCTTGATGTAAAAGTTTGGTGGGACATTGACTAATTTTTTTTGAAAAAGAGATGGGCAACTATTTTAGCTGCCCATCTCTTTTTAATACGAATTCTCTCATTTTCTTTTAACCGGTAAAATTTCAGTCCAGATGGCGATGAGATTTGCTTCTTCTCAATGTCTTTAAGAATAACAATTCAATCTGCCTGAACGGATTTATTTAACCATAACTCTTAAGTATTATGAAAAGATTAACAATGCTCGTGTCTCTGATCATACTGGCGATAACATGTGTTAATGCACAGCGCGTAGGATCAACACCTGAATATATCAAAGCGCTTACTTCCGAATGGAAGGGCGAACGGTTCCCGGATGGTCGACCAAAAGTTTCTGATGCAATCCTGGCCCGACTGAAAAATATTTCCATGGAAGAAGCATGGGGAGTTTTAAAAAATAAAGGTTACAATAACCAGTACGAAGGCGACTGGAACATCATGCTTCCTGATTCAGCAATGACAGGTCGTGTGGTTACGGCGCAATACATTCCCCTTCGTCCGGACTTACAAAATCAAGTGAAAGAGCAAGGTAAAGTTGAAGGCCGCGCTCAAAAGGGTGGCACAAACTCATGGCCAATTGATATCTTAACAAACGGCGATGTGTATGTTGCCGATAGCTACGGTAAAATGGCTGACGGAACGCTTATCGGAGATAATCTGGGAAATTCTATTTATGCCAAATCACAACGCGGTGTAATATTCTACGGATCCGTTCGCGATGTAGAAGGTCTTAGCGAAATAAAAGGTTTCAATGGCTGGTGGAAAGGACAAGATCCGTCTTTTATCAAAGAGATGATGCTTCTTTCGATCAATATACCCATTCGTATCGGTCGCGCAACGGTATTGCCTGGTGATGTTGTTCTCGCTAAAAAGTATGGAACAATCTTCATCCCTGCGCACCTTGTGGAGGACCTTGTAATAACTTCTGAAGTAACAGCACTTCGGGATGAGTTCGGTCACTTACGTCTTCGTGAAAAAAAATATCTCGCAGGAGAAATCGATAGTGAATGGAGTGATGCTATCAAGAAGGATTTTTTAGGATGGCTTAGCAGTTATCCGGGTAAGTTGCCAATGACAAAGAAGGAACTTGATGATTATTTGAAAAACAGGAATTATTAATTTAAAACAGAAAATACCAACCTACCCACACTCATCCGTTGTACCATTTAAATCCAAAATCTAATGAAAAGCATCATTAAACAAATTGCCCAGGACAATAAAGAGCGGGAAACGAAGGCGGCAGCAGTACGGCAAGCGGAAATTGATAGCCCGATAACCAAAGACAATCGTAGAAATTTCCTTAAGAAGACAGCGCTCGGCGGAATCTCATTTGCCGGTATGATGGGTCTTACGTTTGAAGATTCAGTAGCTCAAACAACTTCCAAAGTTCAGAAAGCATCTGCTCCGTCTGATTTAAAAATTACAGACTTACGCTATTGCGTAACAACTGTTTTAGGAAGAACGGCAATGCTTCGTATTGATACGAACCAGGGAATTTATGGATTAGGTGAGGTACGTGATGGTGCTGATCCTCGTTATGCTCTTATGTTAAAGAGCCGTATCCTTGGAGAAAATCCATGTAACGTGGAAAAAATATTCAAGATCATTAAACAATTCGGTGGACCGGCTCGTCAGGCCGGTGGAGTTTGTGGTGTTGAAATGGCGCTGTGGGATTTGTGTGGGAAAGCGTACAATGTTCCAGCCTGGCAATTGTTAGGTGGTCGTTATAGAGATAATATTCGCATTTACGCTGATACGCCAGAAGCAAAAAGTCCTGAAGAACAATTAAAACTCATTAAGTTCAGAACAGAAACGCAGGGTTATACCTGGCTGAAGATGGATGTGTCGATCAATGAGATCAAGGATACGCCAGGAGCACTTGTTAACTCTGAAATTTTAAAACAAGGTTCAAGCCAGTGGCAAGGCGGTTATATGACGTATGCCAATACGCGTCACGCATTCACTGGAATTCAGGTAACTGAAAAAGGACTGGATGCAATGGCCCAGATCGTTGAGAACGTGCGTAACATGGTTGGATATGAAATTCCACTTTCATCCGATCACTATGGCCACATGGACCTTAACAATTGTATCCGCCTTGGTAAAAAATTAGATAAATACAGACTTGCATGGCTTGAAGATATGGTGCCATGGCAGTGGACTGAACAACATAAGACAATTACAGAGGCATTGGATACACCAACAACAACGGGTGAAGATATTTACTTGTTGGAGAACTTCAAGGCGTTGATCGATTCTCACGCTGTTGACATCATTCACCCTGATCTTGCATCATCGGGTGGCTTGCTTGAAACAAAACGTATTGGAGATTATGCTGAGGAAAAAGGAATTTCAATGGCGATGCACCAGGCTGGAACACCAATTTCGTTCATGGCTAACGTTCATTGCGCAGCGGCAACTCAGAACTTTCTGGCACTGGAACATCACTCTGTTGACTTGCCGTGGTGGGAAGGTTTGGTTAAAACGACCGATGGAAGAAAGCTTATCGATAAAGGTTTCGCCCCGGTTCCTCTAACCGCTCCCGGCCTTGGTATTGAATTGGTAGATGAAGAAGTTAAAAAACATCTTCATGCTTCCGATACAACGTATTTCGCTCCAACAAAAGAGTGGGATGAAAAGCGTTCGCATGACAGAACGTATAGCTGATCTTTAAAATTGCGGTGTCTTTTGCCCCTTGTTAAAGGTTGGAAGACACCCCGCAATTGGTTGTTAATCGTTAATGGTTAGCCATATCTTAGTAGACGACCATAATTTCAAGGCTGAAGTTTCAATCGCAGTTCATCTGGTAATTTTTAACAACTAACCGCACCTATGCCACAGAAGTCCAAAGTACTCTTCATCCTGGCCGCCGTTTTTCTCATAGCGTTTTTATATTCAATGTTTTCCAACGCCAATGAATATAATGGATGGTTTCTTGTGTCATTCTTTCTTGCTATTGCGTTAGGTATTCGGGGATTTGAATTGCTTAAGGGATATTCCTTTACGGTCATGATCTTCGCCGCCGTCAGTGCTGCCATGTATTATCCTCACTATTTTATTGCTGTCGGTGACTTTCCACTAAAGAAGCTCATCACACCACTCATGCAGATTATCATGTTTGGAATGGGTACGAGTCTCAGCATCATGGACTTTAAACGTGTGTTACAAATGCCAAAGGGTGTCATCGTTGGTGTCTCTTGTCATTACATTATTATGCCATTGGTTGGATTTATCATAACTCTCATTTTTACATTCCCGCCGGAAGTTGCAGCAGGCATAATTTTAATTGGAAGTTGTCCGAATGGCCTCGCGTCAAACGTTATGACGTATCTGGCTAAAGGAAATTTAGTCCTTTCTGTGACGCTGACTGCTGTTTCAACATTACTTGCACCGCTTATTACTCCATTTCTAATGCAAACTCTCGCCGGTCAGTATGTCAATATTGATTTCTGGAAGATGGTTATGGACATAGCGGAGATCATTATCATACCGATCACATTAGGATTGATCTTTAATCATTTCCTTCATGGGAAATTTAAAATACTTGATGAGATCCTCCCAATTATCTCAATGGCAGGAATTGCACTTATAATCGTAGTGATCACCTCTGCCGGGCGAGACGGACTTTTAGTGGTAGGACCTTTGCTGATCCTGGCAATGCTTATTCATAATCTTACAGGTTATTTTCTTGGTTATTGGTCGGCCCGAACATTAAAAATGAAGGAAGTCGACTGCCGGACAATTGCTCTTGAGGTGGGGCTACAAAACGGAGGCCTTGGCTCAGCTCTGGCGTTGTCAATGGGCAAGCTTGCCACCGTTGGACTTGCACCTGCCGTATTTGCTCCGATCATGAATATAACCGGCTCCACCTTGGCACTTTGGTGGAGAGCACATCCTCCGGAAGGGCACGTTGAATCAAACGAACCACCTCCAACGCCACATTAGATTCTCTTTACGTCTTTATATGAAAACGACTACGCTATTTTTCTTTATTCTGATATTTCTATCAGTTTATCAAACTGTACCGGCACAGCAGATATCAAAAGAGGATTTGATCATGCTTACGCCGATGTGGAAAGGCGAGCGCTTTCCTGATGGTCGTCCCAACGTACCGGATGCAATTCTTAAAAGAATGAAGCTTGTAACACTTGAGGAGGCATGGGCAGTTTTAAAAGGAGAAAATTTCAAGCATCAGTATGAAGATGGTTTCATGTCTATTAATCCAGACAGCGTACTTGTTGGTAGAGCATTAACCGCAACGTTCATGCCTGGCCGTCCTGATATTCATCGCGTGATAGATGATAAGGGTCATACCAAAGATGGAAGAGTGAAATCACAAAATGCGTGGGCTGTTGCAATGCTTGTAAAAGGTGATGTATATGTTGTTGATCAGTTCGGAGCAAAGGAAGACGGCCCAACTATTGGTGATAATGTTGGTCAGGCGATATTAACTAATTCCGGAAACGGAATTGTCTACGATGGTGCTATTCGTGATATCAATGGATTGAAAGAATTAAAATCATTCACATCACTTTTCCGTACATATCATCCGTCACATCATTTGAATAATCCTGATGGAGATTTGAATACAACGCTTGTTGGCATCAATCAACCAACGAGAATAGGCGGGGCGACTGTTATGGCGGGAGATGTTGTTCTCGGAAGAGATGGTGCGGTGATTTTTATTCCACCGCATCTTGCCGAAAAGGTTGTAAAGACTTCCGAGATCGTCCGCTTGCGCGATATGTTCGGTCATCAGAGAATTCGTGAGAAGAAGTATTCAGCAGGACAAATCGATAATAAATGGTCAGACGATATTGAAAAAGATTTTTCAAAATGGTTGAACGATCACATGAATGAATTGCCTGTTCCAAAAGATCAGATTCAGGAATTATTAAAGACACGTACCTGGTAATTAATTTAAACTATAAAGACAATGTCAACTTCACGTCGTTCATTTTTAAAAAAGAGTGCTCTTGCAGCAGCGTTACCATTCGCAACCTTTGGTTCATCGTATGGACTTGGATTTGAAAAAGCAATTGATCATGCTCCGAAAGCAGGTAAGCCTTCCGATCTGAAAATTACGGATATTAAATGTGGTTATATCAGAGGAGGTCATAGCCTGTTTGTAAAAATTTATACCAACCAGGATATCTGGGGGTGTGGTGAAGGTGTTGATGCAACGCCGGGTACGTATCATCTTGTAAAAATATTTGCTGAAAGGATTAAAGGCAAAAGTCCATTGAATCCAAATCGTTTATTTGAAGACCTGCGCAGATCTGGTTTCTTCGAAGGAGCTCAGGCCGGTATGTACGTTTCTGTTTTAACTGCTGTTGAAACGGCGCTTTGGGATCTGGCAGGAAAAGCATTGAATGTGCCAGTGTATCAGTTATTGGGTGGAAAGTTTCGTGATAAGATCCGAGTATATTGTGATACAGCACTCTATCAGAACAGGCTACCAACACCGAAGGATTTTGCTGATGCTGCGCTTAACGCAAAGAAAATGGGATTCAATGCGATCAAGTTTGATCTTGATCAGGCCGATGATCCCAATAAATACGATACCTATAACTGGACAGCAAGTCCTGGCGAGATACAGCGAATGGTCGATCAGGTAACTGCTGCTCGTGAAGCAGTAGGTCCAAATATTGATATCTGTCTTGACATGCACGGGAGGTATGATATGCCTACTGCATTGAATATTTCAAAGCGTTTGGAGCATCTCAATCTTATGTGGTTGGAAGAACCAATTCCTGCAGAGAATGCAGAAGCGTATAAGAAGATTGCGGATCAAACTTCAACACCGATATGCGCCGGTGAAAATCATTACCTCGCGTATGGTTTTAGAAGATTGCTTGAGATAGGTGCTGTCGATATTATTATGCCTGATTTGCAGAAAGCAGGTGGTCTTGGTGAAGCACAACGAATTGCTAACCTTGCTAATTTGTATTACGTTCCTTTTGCCCCACACATGGTAGCATCTTTTCTGGGTGCAATGGCATCCTGTCATGTATGCGCATCAGTTCCGAATTTCTTAATTCTGGAGTGGCAGATCTATTTCCATACAGATCCGATGTTTAAGGAGATTGTGAAGTTTGAAGGCAATATGGTTGAGAATAGTTTCATCACGCTTTCAGAAAAACCAGGAATAGGTGTTGAGATAAATGAAGAGGCCATGAGGAAGTATGCACCGAAGGGAGTTCCTTTCTTTGAATAACGTGGACAGGTTTGTTTGATTGGGTGTAAATGAAAAGCCTCGATTAACTCGGGGTTTTTTATTTTTAGATATCATCTGATAATAGCCCTGTTACAGATTACCTGTTTGCAGAAACGAGATTGATAATGAATCGTATGGGTCCTACGGAGCTGGTAGAATGTATTAATTACATTGCTAGGCACAAGAAAAGTAGACTGTTTGCATCACTTCAACGCTGCTCTAGCAAATTCTACCGAAAACTTCTCGCACCACACGTGTACAAATGGATACAGTGCCAGTTCGGGATTGCCCAAGATCTCGTATGTCTGCCTGCCGGTAACTGACAATAAGGGTCCGATGCGAATGTATTCTGTTGCATGTTCATCTTTGCTGAGATAGACTTTCAGATCAGGACCATTGTCTGAAGAGTACGGATCAAACACAATGTATTTCTTTCCCGATTTTTCGTAGATCATTACCTTCCCACTGGCCGTATGATTAACGCCCACAAATACTCCCTGACGTGTTGGAGTGATACCCGTAAAGTCAATGGTTACAACACTTACTGGTAATGTTGGTGTTGCCAATTCTGTCTGACAAGACATCAATAAATATGTAATAATGAGAAGATGCTTCATACTAAATCTATTCATTTAATCTCCAGGTGTATGAAGTACTTTCATATTAATGAGGCATCAATTTTAATACATTAAGTTTATAACTAACGCCCAATGCAATCATAGACGACTTATTTCTAAATCTGTCATTCTCTTCTGGAAACGTCTGAACTTTTGTGGTGGTGGTATACTCCGTAAATAAAAACTGAAAGCCGCCTTTGATGCCCCACGTATTATTGACTTTATAACGAACAAAAATCTCTGAATTTAAGCTGCCTCTATCATTATCACTGATCAATAAAAGATTAAAAGGTGTGGGACTCGCTGTAGTATTCTCTCCGGAATATCCATTGATATAATTCGCCTGTTGTTGAGTGCCAACGGAAAATCCAGTAGCATCAATAGTAAACCCTGCACTAATTTTTTTTGTGATTTGATAATGCATGTTAAGACTGATATTCAGCATTGTCACGTGCGGTGTGTTGATAATTAATGTATCAATATTTTTTTCAATGTTGTTCTGAAAGAAAATCAGAGGGCTACTACTATTGGAAGTAAGTTTTGACGGTGCTGTACTATAATATTGATTATTTCCAAGATAGGAGGTTAATCTTGCACCTAAACCAATGGAGAATTTCTGAGCTTTCCCAAGCTTCCACAGGTGGGTATAATGTATTGCAAGACTTCCCTGGTAGGTTGTAAAAGCAATAGTCCCATCAATATAATCTTCTTTTTTTGAGTTTGTTTGACAAAAAGCCTGCGAAACGATTCCTAAAAAGAGTATAATGGAAGCTATACGGAATGACATCATTTAGATTTTCAACCTATGTATGGCCTAAGTACGCAATTATTGTAGTTTCCGTTTGTCAGCAACGCGACGTTGGGTCAATTTTCTTAAATAAGTGGATATTTAATAACTTAAAGTCCATAACGAGACCAAATCACTAGGGGCATCTTGCGCACCCTTATGATCGCCATAATAGACAGTATCCATTCATGTTGGTTGCAACTAAAATAACTTTACTTTAACTACGTAAGTTTAAATATACTTGAACACGTGATTACATTATGATTCGGATCTTTTTAATCGTTGCAATCGTCGTTTCGATCACGTTAGAATGTGCGGCCCAAAAGCGCTATCAACTTATCCTTCGTCAGGGTATGGTATATACTGGAGCAGGAGGTGATCCGTTTGTAGCCGATATTGCGATCAATGCAGATACAATCGCCGCGATTGGAAACTTGTCTTCTGCCGTTGGTAAATCTGAGATTACTATAAAAGGTCTGGCAGTATCTCCCGGTTTTATAAATATGCTCAGCTGGGCCGATGGAACTTTGCTGGAAGATGGAATGGGAGTCAGCGACATAAAACAAGGAGTAACGCTGGAAGTATTTGGTGAAGGAATAAGTCCAGGTCCGCGTAAAAGAAGTGCTAAGAGTAAATTATGGACAACACTTGGTGGATATTTCGATCACCTTGAACAGAAAAAAGTAAGTCCGAATTTTGCATCTTTTGTAGGCGCTACCAGTGTTCGATCGTATGTGATTGGACTTGAAAATAAGGCACCCACTGCACGTCAGCTTATGGAAATGAAAGATCTTGTAAAGCAGTCAATGCTGGAAGGTGCGATGGGAGTTGGCTCATCACTTATTTATGCTCCAGCAACGTTCGCGACAACAGACGAGCTTATTGAGCTTTGCAAAGTAGCTGGAGAATATGGTGGAATGTATATCACTCACATGAGAAGTGAAAGCGATAAAGTTCTGGAAGCAGTCAATGAAACAATTCGTATTTCAAAAGAAGCAAATGTACCAGCAGAGATATATCATCTTAAAATTAATCAGCAGCGAAACTGGCCTAAGATCGGTGCATTACTTTTTAAAATAGACAGTGCGCAAAAAATGGGTATAAAACTTTCGGCAGACATTTATCCATATAACGCAAGTGCTACGGGGCTAAAAGAACGCATCCCAACGTGGGCACAGGAAGGTGGAATCGTTGAACTCCGTAAGCGTATTGTTAATCCTGAAACAAGGAAGAAGATCTTATCAGATATGGAGCTCGGTATTCCAACAAAAAATTCTAATCCCGTAGATGTAATGTTGTTAGGTTTTCGAAAGGACTCATTGAATCAATTATACAAGGGAAAACGATTGGATGAGGTTGCCCGCATGCATGGCAAAAGTCCGGATGAAACAGTTTTAGATTTATTAACCGCAGATCAATCTTCCATTGGTGCAGTCTATTTTCTTATCTCGGAAGCGAATATGAATAAGATGCTGCAACAGCCGTACGTAAGCATTGGTTCAGATGCAGGAGCTCCAGCTTTGACGAAAAACTTTACAGAAAGTGGAACGCATCCAAGAGCGTATGGAACATTTGCGCGCGTGTTGGGTAAATATGTACGCGATGAAAAACTGATTACTCTTCAGGAAGCAATCCGGAAAATGACATCATTACCAGCATCACACTTAAAACTCAGGAAACGTGGTTTATTACTACAAGGCAACTATGCTGACCTCGTAATTTTTGACCCGCGAAAAGTTCAGGATCATGCTACGTACGATGCGCCACATCAGTATTCAACAGGAGTACTTCATGTTTTTGTGAATGGAGTTCAAGTTTTAAAGGATGGTGAACATACAGGTGCAATGCCGGGCAGATGTGTACGCGGACCAGGGTATTTGATTCGGTGATTCGCTTATTAGCTCATTCTTGGACCTTAAACGTATTACCCCAATAATGGATTGAATGGTGATATCGCTGAAGTAATTTTTTATAATCGTACACTCACTTCACCGGAGCGGATTAAGATGAACACATACCTTGCTATCAAGTATGGTAGTACATTAAATCGGTCAACGTTGGTAATTTCGATAGACAGTTGACTTCTGAATTTTGCATTTAAAATTTTAGATTTTATATCACTATCCAATGTAAAACACTAAACACAAAATAGTGACGTTAGCTGTCAAGCGTACAGCGCTTCCTTCTGCTCCGTTACTCTTTCATTCTCAATATACTCGTCATACGTCATTAGCTTATCAAGGAATCCATTCGGTGATATTTCCACGATACGAGTGGCAATTGTTTGCATAAACTCATGATCATGTGACGTAAATAATACAGTCCCAGGGAAATCTTTTAATGCATTGTTAAACGCTGTGATTGACTCAAGGTCGAGATGGTTTGTTGGTTCATCTAAGATCAAAAGATTGCCACCTGCAAGCATCATTCTTGAGATCATACATCTCATTTTCTCTCCTCCGGAAAGGACGGAACATTTCTTAAAGACTTCTTCACCTGAAAAGAGCATTTTACCAAGAAATCCTCTTATGTATACCTCATCTTTATTTTCTTCTGCTGCAAATTGACGCAGCCAGTCAACGAGATTATCGTTTGACTTAAAATATGCCTCGTTGTTCGATGGGAGGTAAGCAGTGGTTATTGTTTGCCCGAATTTAAATTCTCCTTTTTCTTTCTTCTTTTCCCCAACTAGTATTTGAAATAGTGTCGTTACGGCAAGACTGTCTTTACTTAGGAATGCAATTTTTTCTCCTTTGTTTACGAACAGCTCAAGATTTTTGAAAACGATGTTACCACCGCTCGAACCTGTCAGATTTTCAATGTGCAGTATCTGATCTCCTGCTGTGCGTGTTTGTTGGTAAATAATAGCGGGATATTTTCTTGTTGAAGCCTGGATGTCATCAACATTAATTTTCTCTAGTAATTTTCGTCTGCTCGTTGCCTGACGTGACTTCGAAGCATTGGCGCTAAATCGCGCAATGAACTCCTGTAACTCAGCTTTCTTTTCTGTCGCTTTCTTATTGGCAGAATTGCGTTGCGCCAAAGCAAGTTGACTTGACTGATACCAGAACGAATAGTTTCCACTGTAAAGCTTAACTGCATTGAAATCAATATCTACAATGTGTGTGCAAACAGTGTCAAGAAAGTGACGATCGTGAGACACAACAATCACAGTATTTTTAAACTCAAGAAGAAAATCTTCGAGCCATGTGATTGTTTTTAAATCCAGGTCATTGGTTGGCTCATCCAGAATAAGAATATCAGGATTTCCAAAAATAGCCTGCGCTAATAAGACACGTACTTTTAAATTACCACTTAGCTCTTTAAGAAGTTTGTAATGATCTTCTTCCACAATTCCCAAACCACTTAAAAGTGCTGCCGCATCGGATTGTGCATTCCATCCATTCATTTCCGCAAACTCGCCTTCCAATTCAGAACTACGGATACCATCAGCTTCGGAGAAATCAGGCTTGGCATAAATCGCATCTTTTTCCTGCATGATGCTCCATAATTTTCCGTGACCCATCATCACTGTATCAAGCACTGTTACTTCATCGAATTCATAGTGATTCTGACGGAGTACAGCCATCCGTTTGCCCGTGTCAATGCTGACACTTCCGCGTGTAGGATCAATATCTCCTGCGAGGATCTTTAAAAAAGTGGATTTCCCAGCACCGTTCGCACCGATTACACCATAACAGTTTCCAGTGACAAAACGGATATTCACCTCATCAAACAGCGTACGCTTCCCAAATTGCAGGGATATATTATTGGCAGCAATCATGATCTTCTAAAAAATTAAGGCGCAAAGGTACGAAAACAAGAGAGAAGTCAGGCGCTGCAATTCACTGTTTCTCCTGTCTTCTTACTCCAGTCTTCCGAAGAATTATTTTCTGTTTGCCAGTATCTCTTTAAAACTTTCTTTACCCTGTCTGGTGTCCTTTAGATTTTCTATCAGCCTTATCGCACGATCGATCTTACGCTGGCTACCCTTTACCAGCAAAACGTAATATATAATGTATCGCTGCTTGCCCAGGGGAAGAAGATGAAATCTCCGGTTGCCTTCCTTATCTTGTTTCAAGAGAGTTTTCAACTCTTGAGACATCTCCATTCCATACTTACTTTTATCCTTCTTTAAGGAAATATTTACTTTTTGTCCTTCTGTGGCATTCATTTCATTTAATATTTTTTTATTCAGGCTTATGTAGGCACTTCCGTTTTTCAAAGCGACAAAGCCGCACTGCCAGGTGACTGATTTATTTACAGTACATAGAAACCGTTCTTTCGTAAATCCACCAAGTTTATCAACGATTACTTTTGGGACTTCGAGACACATCATATTTAAATGATCAAGGAGTTTAATTTGCGTAACGAATTTTGCATTTGATGCAGCCATGTCTAAAATTACTAATCCATAACGATCTTTGCGAATTGTTTTGTGCCTTTGCGGTGTGTCTGTGATTATTATTTTCTTCCGTACCTTCATTCGATAAAATATCTTGTTATTCGTTTTTATTTTCTGATGGTTTCGAGAGCCGCTTCTCAGCCCTCTAATAAAAAATTCTCTATCAACATCATCGTAAAGAATTTCAACTCACAGGCAAGGCTTATTCTCACTGTACATGATATAAATTAATGGACAGAATATGTCTCCGAATCAAATGATGGGAAGTTTATTGTTTCAGGAGATTTAAAGGAACCGTCTTTCGCTTGGCTTGTATTGAAGTATGTCGCAGAGAACGGCAAGCCCCCGAGAATGGGAAATGTCATACAACTTTTCATAAGTTATGTGCCAGTTAATGTTGTAGCCAAAAATTCTCTGGCTCAGATCTTAAATTTTGGAAAAACGAAGTGGCGCTTCTTTATGGAGTAAAAACTGTTCTGCAAAATTTCCTATTAGACCTGCATGGAAAAATTATTGTGAAGAATATTTATGCTTCTGACCTTGATGGAATCTTGAAAACGTTGATAGAGTGAAACTCTTTTGCCAGAACGATCAGTTAAAAATTTAATTTCTCTATATTTAATATGCTAAATGTACCAATTCGCATGAAGAAGTTCTCATTACTATTTCTGATCATCACTTTCTGCTGTACTTCAAATGCGCAGACAGATGCCACTGGATCGGCACCCAATTCCATTTTCAAACTCTACGAGAAGCATACATATACAAACAATGACAATATCCTTTTGCCTTTCCGGATATTATATCCTGAAAATTATGATAAGAAGAAAAAGTATCCATTGGTTTTATTTCTACACGGAGCAGGTGAACGGGGTGATGACAATGAATCTCAATTAACGCATGGCGCACAACTCTTTTTACAAGAGGAAAATAGAAAGAACTATCCTGCTATTGTAGTTTTTCCACAGTGCCCGAAAGAAAGTTTCTGGAGTTCGGTGATTGCTGACAGAAACAAAACCCCTGTGCAATTTGCTTTTGATTATTCAAGACCATCGAATGTCCCGCTGGTATCTTCCTTTGAATTGGTAAAGCAATTAATGAATGAAGAAAGTATAGATCCTACGCGAATATATGTCGTTGGACTTTCTATGGGTGGAATGGGAACATTTGAAATGGTGTATCAGTATCCCAATTTATTTGCTGCAGCGATGCCAATCTGTGGAGGAGGAGATGTCTCCAAATATGATTCCCGGATTCTTAAAACTTCTTTTTGGATATTTCACGGAACAAAAGATCCTGTTGTAGATGTGAAGACGTCACGAGAAATGGTTGATAGGCTCAAAAAATTGAAAGCAGAAGTAAAATATACCGAGTATCCTGAAGCATTGCACAATAGCTGGGACAATGCGTTCGTAGAGCCGGAATTTCTAAAGTGGATGTTTGGGAACGTGAGGAGGTAGTATTGTCATTCGTAACCCTCGTACTTTTACAGCTTAAATTGAGTATTGGTTATTTTACATTCTTTTAATATCAAATATAAAATATTGATGTAAAAATGTAGAAGTAGATTGTCCTTAACCTCAAAGCTCTCGCAAAAACTCCCACGCCCTTACCTCCATCCAATTTTCATCTTTCGATGCGAGCGTAAATCCAGTATGTCCACCACGTTTCGGTGTTTCTAAAAACACATACTGACTTTCTCTTGCGATTTCATACGGATAGCATTGTTCCGGTAGAAAGGGATCATTCAGAGCATTCACAATCAGGGCTGGGACTTTTATGTTTGGAATATGCAGTAGTGATGCTGCTCGTTCATAGAAATCCTGTGCGCTGTTAAAGCCATGAAGGGGTGCGGTATAGGTATTGTCAAATGCTTCGAAGGTTTTTATATGCTCAAATCCTTTATAGGAAACTATATCAGGATATTTTTCTGACTTGAGCTTTATTTTATTGCCAAGTTTTTTGAGAAACCTATCAAGATAAAATCCCTTGCCTGGCTTATCCAGTTCTCTGGCACTTGAGCCTAAGTGACAGGGTACAGAAAATGTGACACCTCCTTTCACTTGTTTTGGTAATTGAGAATGATCTTCTCCCAAATACTTTAATGTCAGGCTGCCGCCCATGCTGATACCCGCCAGAGCAATCATATCATATTGATTTTGATTGATAGCATGCTGGACTACCTCTTTTAAATCTTCTGTTGCGCCGTGATGATAGAACCGTGGAAGCCTGTTTATTTCACCGCTGCAACTTCTGCAATTCCATGCCAGAGAGTCCCATCCACGCTGGAAGAAATACTTTGCCATTCCCTTACTATAATGACGATCGCCGCTTCCTTCGAGTCCATGGGATATAATGATAAGTTTCTTTGAATCATTTTTTAACCAGTCAAGATCAACAAAGTCACCGTCGCATAACTCCAGACGCTCGCGTGAATAATTAACACCATCAATTTTTCTGAATGCGCTAGGTATTATTGTCTCCAGGTGTCCGTTGAAGAGATGGAGAGGATGTCTATAATTAGAAGATAAGATCAGTGGCATACAAATCACAGCACGTCCTCATACTCTTTTATCTTATTGAACACCGACCTCGCAAATGGACAAAGCGGAACGATCTTGATGTTGTTTTTGCGAGCGTAAGCTACTGCTGCCGCCACTAACTGCTTCCCTGCATTCTTACCTCTTAATGCATCAGAAACATCGGTATGACTAATAATGATCCGGTCATTGCCCGCTTTTGAAAATTCCATAAAGGCGACGCGCTTGCCCTCTTGCTCGATGTAGAAAGATCCGCGGGTATCGGTTTGTTCTAGTTTGATTTCCATTGGCAAGTTTGATTAATGATACTAAACTCGTAAATTATTACTTATATAAAAGCACAGGATGATTAGTATTTCTTCATTAGTACTAGACAGCCGTCTGGGACATCAACAATCCGCATTTCATTAGTACTATCCAGTCCGGTCGTTGCCGTTTCGATGCATACATAAAAATCTTTTGCTGTCAACTTTATTCTTTGATTTTCGTTTGCGATCAATGCGAACGCAATGCACAGGTTAAGTTTGTAATTATACTCGGTTGCTTTCCAATCTCTAATTTTATCAGTGGCCGACAAATGAGCAAGTGTTGGAATCAACGGTTTTTGACTTGCCGTTGGTTTAGGTTTAGAAGTTATAGATATGCAACTCCGGGTATATTTACCAATTGCAAGCATCATTATCACAACAGTGGCTGCAACAAGGAGTTTATTCCCACTCAGTCAATAAAGATACGTAGTTGCATTTTTAGAATGGCCTGAGCCGTGCTTATTATTTCTTCTGTTCTTACCTGCCGGTGATCATGTTTTCATGTTAATTATTATCTGGTGTTTATAGTTTGGGATTTCAACGAGCGATCAGGTTTTGCTTTTAAGAGCTAAAATATTTGAAAGAACGCACGACTCACAGTAAAATCTGTGTATGGATCAAATAGTTTAACTGGATTTATACCTAAAACTCAATAACGTCATTAGTATAAACAACACCACCGCAAGCAACAATGCGAGGCGTAAAGTAAACTGATCCGCCAATAGTCCTATGATCGGTGGACCGAAAAGGAAACCGGAATAACCAACTGTAGTGACCATGGCGAGCCCTACACCGGGTGGAAGTTCTTTTGTATGACCTGCAATGCTATATGCAATTGGGACAATGGCTGAGAGACCGAGTCCAACGATAAAAAGTCCTATTATAACCGTGATGGGATTTACAAAAATGATTGCGATACTCAGGCCGATTGATGCGACAATTCCGCAAACGATCATTAGCGATCTGTCTCCAAACCTTATACGTGCACCATCGCCAAATACTCTTCCAATGGTCATAGCGAGAGCAAATGCCGAAAGTCCAAGTGGCGCGAGGCTAATGTCTGCATGTGCGATATTCTCCATATAGTTTGTGCTCCAATCTGCCATTGCGCCTTCTCCCAGCATACTGCAAAAAGCAATGATGCCAATACTGATCATCGCTGCGTTTGGCAATCTGAATGCTGGCCCTTCTGATTCTTTCTTTTCGGGCTTGTCATGGATGAGATAGTAACGGGCGCCAAATACAACTAGTACACTTATGGTACTCACAATTACAAAGTGTATAAATAATCCTGATGTGATCTTAGTGAACAATGATCCGGCCAGTGCACCGATCATCATTCCAATACTAAACACGGCATGAAAAGAAGTCATGATAGGTTTCCCCATTTGTTTTTCTACCATTACAGCTTGTGAGTTCATAGCAACGTCAAGCATTCCGGAAGAAACTCCCAACAGAAAAAATAAAATGATCAATGGTAACAGTGTAGTCGTTGGGAGCCAGGGTATAAATGGAATCAATACGCAATAAAAGAAGGCAGCGAAAATGGTAATCCTTCTGCTTCCGTTTCGTATGATCATCCAACCCGTAAATGGCATTGCTATTAACGCGCCAACAGAAGAGGAAAGCAATACCAACCCTACAACTCCATCATTGATATGAAACTGATCCTGGATTCTCGGTAAGCGTGAGAAATAGTTTGCATGCACAAATCCATTGAGGAAGAAGATTATTTTTACGGCTATGCGAGCAGGTGACACGGTTCTTTATTTGAATAAAAGACAAAGTTAGGGAAAGCACAGTTGTGGCGGTGTTCTATGTAACATTATCTCATTTTATGGGTCATCAACCGTTTGAGGAAATTTTAATTGGACTATTCAATGATTCGTTGATGAGTTAAATTTACTTTAATGGCTAGCTGCCGTATAAATTGATTCTATAAATACTTTGATATTTGTTACTTCTAAACAAAAAAGCCCCAAATCGGAGCTCTTTTTTGATCTATACGAAAGTCCTTCAGGCTTCTGTCCTTTTTTAATTATTTAGCATACGCAACAGACCGCATCTCCCTGATCACCGTTACCTTAATTTGTCCCGGATACTGCATCTCTTTCTCGATCTTCTGTGAGATCTCAAAGCTCAACTGTCCTGCGCGTTCGTCGGAAGCTTTTTCGGCATCAACGATTACCCGTAACTCACGACCGGCCTGGATAGCAAAGCATTTATCAACACCTTCAAAACTTAATCCAACTTGCTCAAGCTCTTTCAAACGACGTGTGTATTGTTCAATTACTTCACGTCTCGCACCGGGACGGGCGCCGCTGATCGCATCACACGCCTGAACGATAGGAGAGATGATGCTTGTCATTTCGATCTCATCATGGTGAGCTCCGATTGCATTGCACACAATTGGATGCTCCTTGTATTTCATTGCAAGCTCCATGCCTACGATAGCATGTGGCTTCTCTAATTCTTCAGGCCAAACCTTTCCAATATCATGAAGTAGACCAGCTCTTTTCGCTTGTTTTACATTTAATCCCAACTCTGCAGCCATGATTGCGCAAAGATTTGCTACTTCACGGGAGTGCTGTAATAAGTTTTGTCCATACGATGAACGGAATCTCATTCGACCAACCATCTTGATCAATTCAGGAGCTAATCCGTGAATACCAAGATCGATAACGGTGCGCTCCCCAATTTCCACCACTTCGTCATCAATATTTTTTGTTGTCTTTGCAACAACTTCTTCAATCCGCGCCGGGTGGATACGTCCGTCCTGTACTAATCTATGAAGTGACAGACGGGCAATTTCTCTGCGAACAGGATCAAATCCGGAAATGATAATGGCTTCAGGTGTATCGTCAACGATGAATTCAACGCCTGTTGCTGCTTCAAGGGCGCGAATGTTTCTTCCTTCACGACCGATAATCTTACCTTTGATATCGTCGCTTTCGATATTGAAAATTGAGACAGAATTTTCAACGGCATGTTCTGTTGCCGTGCGTTGAATTGTTTCAATCACAATCTTCTTGGCATCTTTCGTTGCAGTAAGCTTTGCTTGCTCTATAATATCTTTGATGAAGGAATTGGCTTTCGATTGGGCCTCTTCTTTCAATGACTCAACAAGCTGGTCACGCGCTTGATCAGCACTTAGCTTGGAGATGCTTTCCAGCAATTGAACTTTCTGATGATTGAACTTATCAAGCTCTTCTTTTCTGCTTTTTACGAGCTCGTGCTGTCTTGCAAGGCTTTGACGTTCTTCGTCCAGATCAGCTTCTTTTCGCTTTGTTTGCTCCAATTCTTTTGAAAGCTGTGCCTCGCGTTGCTTGATTTTCTGCTCATTGCTGATGATCTGGTTCTTTTTGCGATTGGCCTCTTCTTCAAATTCCTGTTTCATTTTCAGGAATTTTTCTTTTGCTTCAAGAATGCGCTCTTTCTTGATGTTTTCCGCCTGAAGTTCAGCTTCTTTTATGATGTGATTAGCCTTTTCATCGATGTTTGTTTTATTTCTTTTGAGTCTTCTTTTATAAAGAGAACTTCCGATAAGAGTGCTAAAGACAATGGTCAGCGCAAGGCTAATCAGTGCATAGGGGAGGATTTCCATAGTTAGGTGTTAACGTTAAAAATTCATCTTCCGTACGCACGGGAGAAACCGTTAACAAAAGGACTTCAGGAGGGAGGATTACAGGATAGCTTGCGAAACCAAGTGATTCAGATGAGATACTTTCTCTACTACTGAATTATCGATGGCATGCGTGCTTTCTTCTGCTGCAAGTTTTTGAACCAGGCAATCAAAAGCCGTCATGGCAAGGAGGTCTTGTTTATCGTCAAGGCCGAACTGTTCGCGGTATGATTTCAGCTTTTCGTTGATCAACTTTCCTGCGGCGCGTACACGCTCTTCTTCATGACGTTTAACCTTCATGGGGTATTCGCGGTCGGCAATTTTGATCTTTATTGAAAGTTCGTCCATCTACTGCTTATCGGCTTAAGTGAGCGATGCATTTATCTATCTCACGGATGTAGTCATCCACTGTCTTCCTCAACTCCGAAACACTTCCGTCTTCCGGGTGAATATTATCCACAATCTTAGTGATTTTAATCTGATTTTTAAAACCACCCAATTGCTCGTCACGCTGACGAAGATTCTGTTTTAACTCTGAATTCTCAGATTTTAGACTAACAACTTCGTGCTTGAGATTTTTATGTTCGGTTAACAGCACTACCAGCTTCCGCTCAAGGCCATTAAGGTTGGTTTTCAGTACTTCTTGTTCCATGTGTTATGTGTTTGACCGCGGGGGTAACGCCGCCTATTTTCGTATGATTGCTCCGAGCTTGGTTTCTAATTCTGTCATCAATCTGTTCATGGTCTTGTCAATCTCCTCGTCCGTCAGCGTCTTCGTTTCGTCCAGTAAGGTAAATCCAATGGAGTAAGATTTCTTACCGGCTGGAATTTTTTCTCCTTCATACACATCGAAGACTGTTATTTCCTTCATCAGTTTTTTTTCTGTTGCGATTACCATCTTTCGTACTTCATCAAAACTAACATTCTTGTCAAGTACCAGCGAAAGATCACGTTTGACTTCCGGGAATTTCGGCACTTCTTGTACATCGAACTTAGGGTTTGCCGATTGGAAAAGCAAGAGCGTATCCAAGTCAGCATAAAAAATTTCCTGCCGTATGCCAAAATCTTTTGCTAACGCAGATTTTACTTTACCCACACGACCGATTTCTTTTTTGTTTAACAATAAACGCATGCCATAATCGAATAATTGATCGTCAAGCTTCTCTTGCACGATTTCTTTTATGGCACAACGCTCAAGTAATTGTACTACCTGTTGCGCCAGATCATGATAGGTTGTAACTGCTGGTTTATGTTGCCAGTTCTCAGCCTCCATACTTCCGGCCATATACATAGCAAGGCGTTCCGTTTCAGCATACCTATTCGCACTTCCATCCTTGTCGGTAAACGTTGAATATACTTTTCCAAACTCATAGAATTTCACCTCTCTTTGTTTGCGGTTAAAATTATAGGATGCTGCTTCCAGTCCCGTAAATAGCATCGTTTGGCGAAGAATGCCCTGCTCTTCACTTAGTTTATTGAGGATTTCAACCGGTTCGCCCGGAAAAGTAAGCGTGTGCTTTTGCTGATAAGCGATATTAGTGAGTGAATTGGTAAGAATTTCATAGAAACCATTGGCGACAAACATTTCGCCAATCGTTCTCTTGAATTTATTAATGTCCTGCTCCGGAAATGCAGCCAGGTAATCTGTTCCGCCGGTTTCAAGAAGTTCTATTTTGTTGAATCCATATATGCGCAAAATTTCTTCCGTAACATCCGCTTCCTGGATAACATCTACTCGATACGGTGGCACAGAAACAGTGTAAGTGCTATCTGTTTTGTCTACGATTTCGATATCAAGGCTCTTAAGAATTGAAAAAATCTCTTCTCTTGGGATAGCTTTTCCAATAAGTCGATTGACGTTTTTGTCTTTTACAGTAATGATACGATTCTCAATCTTGTTAGGGTAAATATCTATAATTTCTGATGAGATTGTTCCACCGGCAACCTCTTTAATTAAAAGAGCAGCACGCTTTAATGCATAAACTGTATTCAATGGATCAGTGCCGCGTGAAAAACGGAATGATGCATCTGTCTTTAATTGATGGTGATTGCTTGTTTTGCGTATATAATCCGGTGAAAAATAGGCAGCTTCTAAAAAGATGGAGGTTGTCTTATCGGATACGCCTGATTTAAGTCCACCGAAAACGCCGGCAATACACATTCCTTCTTCGGCATTGCAAACCATCAAATCAGATGATAGCAATGTTCTTTCTTTCTTATCGAGGGTTATGAATTTTGTCCCGGCTGGCAATGTTTTTACGATAACCTTTTTTCCCTTGATCTCACTTGCATCATACGCATGCAGCGGTTGACCAAGTTCATGGTGCACAAAATTTGTTGTATCCACAATATTGTTGATTGGGACAAGTCCAATCGATAATAGACGGTTCTTCAACCATTCTGGTGATTCTTTCACCGTAACCCCGGAGAGACTTATACCAGTATATCGTGGAGACGCTTCTGTGAGTTCGACCGTTACATCAAGTGTCAGGCTGGTATTGTCAACTTTGAATTTATCGACAGAAGGCCATTTGATCTTTCTGTTTTTCGCTGCTTTTACATCGCGCGCTACACCTACATGTGATGCTGCGTCTGCGCGATTGGGTGTTAATCCAATCTCAATGATGTAATCAGATGATATCTTGTAAAAATCAGAGGCAAGAGTGCCGTTTGGTTCTTTTGTATCCAAAACAATTATTCCTGCATGGCTTTCGCTTAGTCCTATCTCGTCTTCAGCGCAGATCATTCCTTCACTTTGTTCACCACGGATCTTCGCCGATTTGATTGTAAACGGTTCATCTTTTACAGGATTTACCGTTGTGCCCACAAGAGCAACAATTACCTTCTGCCCAACGGCCACATTAGAGGCACCACAAACAATCTGAATAGGCTTTGCTTGTCCCACATCAACTGTCGTAATAGAGAGCTTGTCAGCGTTGGGATGCTTGCTACAGGTTAGGACTTCGCCAATGACCAAACCTTTTAATCCACCCTTTACAGATTCGAAAGGGTGGATGCTTTCTACTTCTAATCCTGTGTCGGTGAGTGTTCTTCCAATTTCCTCCGGAGATTCCGGTAAATCGATATACTGGCTAAGCCAATTGTAAGAGATGGTCATGGTGAAAACTTAAGGTCAAAGATAATAAATTTGCTATTAGCTCTTTGCTGTTAGCTCCTGGCCATTGAACGCCTTATTGGTAAGGTTTAGCTACCGATTAAGGCAAAAGCTAAAGGCCAAAACTATATAGCTCCTAAAAATCCCAATCCAATCCCAATCTGTCTTTCAACTCGTTGAGATAGGGATTTTTTTTGGCAAGATGCTCGAATTTGTCTTTCGATGTGTAGATCATTTTTTTTCCTTCTGCCTGCTGTTGGACTCTTATATTAATTGTAAGATCGGAGTTTTTCAAGCGTTCTCTTAAAAAGGAAATGCAATCGTGTCTAAAATTTTCAATCAGTGTTTCCTCAACAGGATTGGTAAGAATAATAAAAATGATCGGATGCTCGAATACAAATTCGCGCTTTAGTAATTGATATTCACCTGCCTGATTTTTGCGCTGCTCGGTATATTCAGCCCAGACCTCAATCAACTTCTCAAGTTTAACGACTTCATTGACGATCTGCTCTTTAATCTCATCTACCTTATCGCCAAAAGACATTGGATTTGTTGGCTTGAAAATTCCCTGCAGGTTAAGAGACGTTTTTGCTTTAGCACCTTTTATTAGAGTGCGTGCTGCAACCGGACCCGGAGTTGGTTCTGGTTTTGTTGCCTTCTCCGTAGAGTCACCTATTTCAAGAACTCTGTGGCTGCTTGTCTCAAAGCTTAAGTTCGGTTCAGCGTCACCTGTTTCAGGGACTCTGCGATTAAATGATACTTCAGGAACCGAATTATCAGGACTTAGTTCAATTTTTTTTTTAACCCTGCTGCTGCAGGTTCGGAAGATGTCAAAGAACCATTGAACGTCGATTTAAGATGTGCCATTTTCATCAAAGCGAGCTCCACCAACAGGCGTTGATTTTTACTCATCTTGTAATTGATGTCACAATGATTGGCGATGCTCAGCCAAGAAAGCAACAATGAATATGGGGCGGCTTTTGATTGTTCTATGTACTTTTTCTTCGTCATGTCAGGCACTTCCATTAGTTGTACCGTACGTGCATCCTGACTTACCATCAGGTTGCGCACGTGTTCACTTAATCCAATGATGAAATTCTGTCCATCGAAACCTTTTTTTAAGATCTCATCAAAAACCAGCAATGGAACGGTTGGATTTTCAGCGAGCAATCCATCAACGACTTTGAAATAATACTCATAATCGAGGATGTGGAGGTTATTAATAACATCCTGAAAAGAAACGCCCTTACCCGAAGAGAATGTCACCATCAAATCGAAGATTGACAACGCATCGCGCAACGCGCCGTCTGCTTTCTGAGCGATGAGATGGAGAGCAGCTTCTTCTGTTTTGATTTTCTCCCTGTCGGCAATCTTTTTCAACTGACGTGCTATATCAGAAATCTGAATTCTGTTAAAATCAAAGATCTGGCAACGTGAAAGTATTGTTGGAATGACTTTATGCTTTTCAGTTGTTGCTAAAATGAAAATCGCATAGGGAGGTGGCTCCTCCAATGTCTTTAAAAACGCATTGAAGGCGGCGTTTGAAAGCATGTGAACTTCATCTATAATATATACTTTGAATTTGCCGTATTGAGGAGGGTAGCGAACCTGGTCAATAAGGCTTCGGATATCTTCAACCGAGTTGTTTGATGCTGCATCAAGCTCGAATATATTCAGCGAGTTGACTTCCGCTTTTTCTTCGAAGCCATTGATCATACGGGCTACAATGCGTGCACAGGTAGTTTTACCTACACCCCGTGGACCGCAAAACAAGAGAGCTTGCGCCAGTTTATTGCTGTCAATGGCATTTTTAAGCGTGGTAGTGATGTGGTCCTGACCTACCACCTCCTCAAAGCCGAGAGGGCGATACTTGCGGGCAGAGACTACAAAGTTTTCCATGAATTCGAAATATAGGAAAAGGAAGAATTAAAAATGAGGGAATGAAAAATGAAAGTAAGATTATCCTGAAAACAGAACAGATAATTTTATTGTGGAATTATTTTTTTATGGTAGGACGATTCGCTTTAATGTTTTCCCCCGCCAAATCAATAGCTTCTTTAATTCTCTTGTCTCAAGTCTTCCTTTCATGGAAAAGTATTTAGTTTCAATTTTTTTTAGATCCTGTGCATTTCAAATCCTAATTATCATGTGAATATGCTAATTTAATAATGACCTGCTCAGTGAGGAAAATAATTGGCATAATACTTGGGTTCTTAAATGGTGAAAAAAGTCCAACTAATAATTTTATGTTATCGGTATGTCGTAATTCCCTCTTTGTTTATCACGCTTATTTTGTCCTATCTGTTTTGGGATTCACATACTATGCATTTTATCTTTTATGCTTTAATAGGAAAGGTCATGACCTCAGGAATTCTAATGCTGTATATTTTCTTTTTCAGATCAGATCAATTTTACTTCTTTAATAATCTGGGATTCAGTAATTCTATTATCTATCTGTCAATGTTAGTTATTGATTTCGCTGTAGCCATTTCTTCATATGTAACAATCGCACTACTGCTATGAATGTGCTCGAATTTGATAGTCTGCACCTCGAATTTGGATTGAGAAATATCCTATCAGGAATTTATATGAAATGTCAGCAGGGCAGAATTACGGCACTACTAGGCAGAAATGGCTCTGGTAAATCGTGCCTGATGAAAATTGTATTTGGCTCAATGCATGCTTCACATAAATCCGTAAGGATTAATGGAACTCCATTAATGGGAAATTATATACGCAAGCAACTTATCTCCTACTTGCCGCAAGGTCATTTTCTTCCGGATTTTGTAACAATTAAAAAAGCATTCAGCCTTTTTCAAATACGTAACGATGCAATAGAAAAATCATTCCCTGAATTTATTGAGCTCTCGAGGAAAGGTACAGGAGAAATTTCTGTCGGGCAACGCAGATTACTGGAGGTACTTCTTGTTTTATATTCTTCACATCCGTTCTGTATCCTGGATGAACCTTTCTCAGGAATGGCTCCACTTCAGATTGAAAGACTTCAACTTGTAATGAATTCTGTTAAAGTCAGCAAAGGAATTTTGATCACAGATCACTTACATAGACATGTAAGATCTATAGCTGATGATGTGTATGTATTAAATGAAGGACGAACGCATTATATATCGGATGACGAGCAATTGGTGAGGTTTGGGTATTTGAGTTAGGAGGATTTGCTAAAGCCGAGCATTAAATGTAAGACTAAAAGTATAAAGCTGTTATGGTAATATACTTTCGCTCTCAGCTTTTTTGAGAAAAGCGCAAACATTGCGCTTGGATGATTTAGGTATTATTGAAGTACTAATAAATATTCTTTATCATTGAAAATATCATATTCAATTATGCCTATTCCAAGTAACGTTGTAGAATTGGAATAGTGACATTGATCTAAAGTATATACATATTTGGCTATCAAAAGTACTAACTGAATTGACCTCCATAACATAAGACTTATTTTAAATACTTCTCCGTCAATGGATAACCCAAGCTTTCAGCGCACCACAAAATATTAATTACATAAAATCGCTTTCCATCATTGAAAAGCTGGATGCTATTGATCCCTCTGTTTGTTACTGGTCCTTCTTTTTTCTCCTTTGTTTCGTACGTGCTGAACACGTGAGTGATTGTGCCATATTGTTCCGTCTTACGTGAAAGTTCTTTTTCAAAAAAACCACTTGATATTCTTGTAGTGAACATAGTGATGTATTCATTTGGTGACATTGATGCAAGAGTTAACTCGCCTTCCTTGCTTTTACGTGTTGGTATCAACCGGCTTTCTGGTTTGAATAAATTCTGAAATCGATCCCAGTCGCGTGGCTCACCCGGGCCACCGGAGATGACTTCGTATAGTACACCAATTGTTGCATCAACTGTTGCTACATCTTTCGAGTAATCTTTTTGCTGTGCAAAGGATACTACGGTGATGAAGAAAAGAATGATCGTTGAAAATGTCTTCATAAAAAAAATTGTTTTGTTTTATTCTGCATTAAATATTCTCAGTGTTCTTTAGCTTCTTCACGCCTTTTCTATACCTTGTTTTTCGAAAACTCCCCTTTCATCCATCTCCGGCGCACCACGATTCGTTGATTGAGCTACAATATAAGTTAATATACGTGTCTGACTCCTCTAAGCCAGATCAAACAGTCGTATGAAAATTAGCGCTGACGCTTTTCGCGAAATCGGATAGAACCTTCTATTTTTGCACCGCATGCAATCAAATTCCCGGTATTCAGTCATTATTCCTGTATACAATCGGAATGACGAACTCAATGAGCTGTTGCAAAGCCTCACAACTCAATCATTCAAAGATTTCGAAGTTATTGTTATTGATGACGGATCATCTGAAAGAGCAGATTCTACATGCGAAAAATATATAGACAAGCTTTCACTAACCTATTTCTATAAAGAGAATTCCGGCCCTGGTCCAAGTAGGAATTTTGGTTTTGAAAAAGGAACAGGGAAATTTATGGTTGTCTTTGATTCGGATTGTATCATTCCATATTCTTACTTTCAATCTGTTGAAAAATTTCTTGCAGTTCATCCGCTTGACGCATGGGGTGGTCCCGATAAGGGACACGAGAAATTTACAATACTTCAACAGGCGATGGCATTTACAATGTCTTCAGTTCTGACAACGGGGGGAATTCGAGGTGGGTACAATCAGTCGGATAAATTTCAACCCAGAAGTTTTAACATGGGATTGAGCAGGGAAGTAATACGGAAGACGGGCGGTTTTAAATTCGATCGACTTGCTGAAGATATCGAGTTAAGTATTCGTATAAGAAATGAAGGCTTTCGGGTTGGAATAATTCCTGAAGCTTTCGTATATCATAAACGACGTACCAACTTTTCTCAGTTCTATAACCAGGTGCAGAATTTTGGAAGAGGCAGAGTGAGAGTAGGCAAGATTCATCCTGGATTTGTAAAGGTTACCCATTGGTTTCCCTCTGTATTTTTTATTGGGATTATTGTCACTGGAATTCTTTTGCTTGCATACCGACCGCTTGGAATTTTAGCGCTATCTCTTTACGGAATTTACATGGTTGGAATTTTTATTGACGCGTTACGGGTCACAAAGTCATTGGTGGTGGCGATTGTAAGTATTCCGTCGGCGGTGATACAACTTGTGGGATATGGCGTAGGATTTTTGAAGGAGATATATGCATAAGTATTGCATGCATGTACGCTCCAGTGAAGAAGCATCAGATACTTACTAGACCCATCAATACCTCTTCATTTATTTCATGCCTTCCCGAAAAAACAATCTTCTCTGGTTGAATACTTAGTTTCAATGCGAGATCATCAAACTCTTTCATACGTTCGTCAGTAACAAATTGATCTTTGTCACCAATTACAACATACGTTTTTTTTGACATCAACACTTTAGTGCCTTCTTCAAAATTCAAATCAGGCGGAAAAATTCCTGCCCACAGTATAAGTGTGTCAAAATGTATGTTCTTACTCAATGCCCACCGGCAAACAGTAGCGCATCCTTGTGAAAAGCCAAGCAATGTTACTGGCACATGCTTGAATGCTGATAATTCATTTTTGTAAACCGTGTCGAGATACGTGATGTAATTATCAATATCTGTCAGGCGATTCTCTCGTGTCATCCAGGTTGCACCGACTTTAGTATCAGCTCGTCCCTGGTCTGTTAGATTGGATACGTAAAATCGGGACAAGCCTTCCGGTGCAATCACGCAAATATTTTGTTCGGTCAGCTTTTGAAACTTCTTAATAAAATATTGCGCAAGCTGTCCATA
>Ga0123338_10000775_pt1 | contig 31865 bp, 24 predicted proteins | sample grotaG_FD_89793 | JGI IMG/M metagenome (GOLD analysis project Ga0123338, IMG submission 89793) | Glacier valley bacterial and archeal communities from Borup Fiord, Nunavut, Canada, to study Microbial Dark Matter (Phase II) -... | ecosystem: Environmental > Aquatic > Freshwater > Ice > Glacier ...
AGCAAATCGTGCCTTGCAATCATTTGCATCACTTTTTGCTTAAATTCAATCAGTAAATTTTTCTCCAGATCAGTCATTTCATTATACTTTCATCGACAAAATTAACATTTTTGACCAATAATTGTAACGACCTGACAAAAATCTTTCTAACTCAATGAAATTTAACCAGTATAATTTCCCGGGAGCCCGTGAATTATCGCAAAACAACTTATGTACATTTAAATTCAAAATCACATTGTTAACGTGAGTTGAATTGAATGATCATGCAAAAAAAATGAATTGAACAATGATTGGTTATACCAAACAGAAGGATATTTGTTTTGTGTCAGACAATTTCCCCTTGGATATATTGGTCTCTCTTTATGAAAAAATATAGCATGCAAATTACCAAATTATGATGGCAGTATCACTTGCGAGGAAAATAGGCTAAATTATTGATTTATAGCAATAAGCCTTGAAAATCTAAATTCACCAATTTGGTGAATTGGTAATGTTGTAATTTGTAATTTGTAATATTCGTTTATATAGAACTCAGGTTATTTCATTTTCAGGCAATCTTGTTTTGCAAATATGAATAGGAAGAATAAGTTTTATAATTTCGCAGCTCAAATGAAATACAATGAAACGACTCATAGAAATCATCACTTTTTTGATAATCGGCCTGTCGGCCTATTCTCAACCTTTAGGGCCCATTGATGCAAATTATTATGCTGTACCAATGAAAATTCCATTTTTCCTTGCAGGGAATTTTGCAGAATTACGGCCCAACCATTTCCATGGAGGCATTGACATCAAGACTCAGGGAAGAACCGGAGTACCCGTTTATGCTGCTGCCACAGGGTTTATTTCAAGAATATCAATCTCTCCAAGCGGTTACGGAAATGCCTTGTACATCGACCATCCAAACGGAACGACCACCGTTTATGGCCACCTCGAAAGTTTTGCTCCTCAGATTGAAGATTACATCCGCAAAATCCAATATGAACAAAAGATGTTTGCCATTAATCACATTGTGCCATCGGAAACTTTACCTGTTAAAAAGGGCGATCAAATTGCAAAAAGCGGAAATGCCGGTAGCTCAGGTGGGCCACATTTGCATTTCGAGATCAGGCGGACCAAAGAAGAAATTATGTTGAACCCCTTGTTATTCCACATGCCGGTAAAGGATAAAATCAAACCTGTCATTCAGGCATTGATGGTATATCCGGTTTCTGACGATGCAGGTGTATCAGGCAAACAACTACCGCAACGCTTCGAAACAATATTGACAGGCGGTAGTTATCAGTTGAAAAGCAAACTACCCATTGCTGTGTGGGGGAAAATTGGCTTTGGCTTGCAGGCCATCGACTTACTGGACGGAACTCCTAATAAATGTGGCATTTATAGTTTAAAGCTGAGCATTGATAACCAGCTGATTTATTCATTCACCATGGATGAAATTGTGATTGATGAATCGAAATACATCAATTCGCTCATGGATTATGCGCTGGCTATTCACACAGGCCGCAGATTATACCGCACATGGATAGAACCGGGCAATAAACTATCGATTTACGATGTTGCTGAGAAAAGGGGAATCTATCAGGCCACTGATAAACTTCCTCACCACGTAAAGTATGACATCACTGATGCTTATGGCAATGCAACTTCCCTGGCGTTTACCATACAATCAAAAGAAGTTTCATTAACACGTGCTGAACCCAAGGGCGAACAATTTAAATACAACCGCAATAACCATATCAGGAAAGATGACCTTGAATTTCATATTCCCGAAGGCGCTTTATATGAAGATATGGATTTTCAGTACTTAATGAAACCAGGAAATGCGAAATTTTATTCACCCATTTATCAACTACACAATTCTTCTGTACCGCTGCATTTTGCCTGTCTGCTAAGAATCAAAGCAGTGAACTTGCCGGCGAACCTGCAATCGAAGGTAATGCTTGCCCAGGTTGACCCCACTTCAGGCCGCATCTATTCGGCAACCGGAAAGTTTGTGGATGGCTGGGTGGAAGGTAATATTCGCGTACTGGGAAATTATACACTGGCGGTTGATATATTAGGGCCTAAAATTATTCCGCTCAGCATTGTAAACAATAAGACTTTAAAGGATGTTAACAAACTGAGATTCACAATTACCGATAATATTTCCGGAATAGATAGTGTTCGTGGCACCATTGATGGTCAATGGGTGCTGTTTGAATATGATCTCAAAAACAATTTAATCAGCTATACGTTTGATAAAAAAAGGTTTCAATTTGGCCAAAATCATGATTTGAACCTGGAAGCCACCGATTTTAAGGGCAATACAAGTACTTACAAAGCTAACTTTTACAAATAATGCAAACGTACACAAGCATAGGTTCTATGTCGGGCACCTCCCTGGACGGTCTTGATCTGGTTGCTTGCCGTTTTACCTTCGACAAAAAGTGGAGCTATGAGATCCTGAAAGCTGTGAACGTTTCATATTCACATAAATGGGTGAATAAACTTTCAGATATTTCTGAGCTCACGGTACTTGATTTTGTCTTTCTTCACAATGAATATGGAAAATTTACAGGCAAACGAATCGCTGACTTTTGTGCCGATCTGCCTGAGAAACCAACTCTCATAGCATCTCATGGACATACTATTTTTCATCAGCCCACGATGAATTTGACTTTTCAAATTGGCAATGGCGCCTTAATTGCTGCTGCCACTGGCATTCAGACCATCTGCGATTTCAGAACGCTGGATGTAGCCCTGGGTGGACAAGGGGCGCCCCTTGTCCCCATTGGCGATGAACTACTGTTTGACGAATATGAATTTTGCCTGAACCTGGGGGGCATTGCCAATATATCGTATCGTGAAGAGGGCGAAAGAAAAGCTTTTGATATTTGTCCGGCCAACATGGCTTTTAACCATTTTACCAAAGAAATGGATTACGAGTACGATCTCAACGGAAGTATGGGAAGATTGGGATCTGTGCAACCAGAATTGCTAAACTTATTGAATTCATTGGATTACTACAAGCAGGAAGGGCCTAAATCAATGGGAATGGAGTGGGTCGAAACTGAATTTCTGCCTTTGATTTATTCGTTTCAACTGACGACTGCCGATATTCTCAGAACCCTTTATGAACACGTCTCTGACCAGCTTACCCTGGCAATCGACCCCTATCCAAAAGGGCAGGTACTGATTACAGGCGGAGGCACTCACAATGTTTTCCTGATTGAACTGTTCAGCGAAAAAACAAAACACAAGACAATAGTACCTTCCCAGCAGATTATTGATTTCAAGGAAGCCATCATCTTTGCATTCCTTGGAGTGCTCAGGTTCCGAAACGAAATCAATTGCCTCAAATCAGTTACCGGAGCCGACCACGATAACTGCGGCGGAGTTATTTACTTGCCTTGATTTGGGCCCCGCGATTTGCAATCGCGGTAGGATCATCCAATCGAGGAGGGTTTAACTTCAAAAAGCTTAAAGTTGAAGATTTATAATGCTTATATAAAAAAGCGATTGCAAATCGCTTGACCCTAAGCTCATTCAAATTTAGATATATGCTCTAATGCCGATGGTGCAGATTTGCATATATATAAGAGTTGGTAATTTATTTTGACAGCCTGTCAACGTAATCCATCAATTCATCACCTGTAAACGTTTTGGTGGGTAAAGCAGCCATATTATCAAGCAAGTATTTTTCATTTGAAGGATACAGAGTCAAAAATCAGTTTCATCCATTTCAGTGGAAACTTTGATAATCAGTTTTTTATCCTGAAACAGTTTTCTTTATAGATTCAATCCATCAACTATCCAGTTCATCTGCTTTTATTTTATAAATCTATTTGTATTCTCATTTCTAATTTTAATTTCTTGAAAATTTCATACTTTAAAGGACCAATGATTTTATTATTACTTTTATTAATTATGTAATAATTTTCATCATTCGCTACCATTTTCATGATATACTTGTCATGATTCATGATATTTGTAATAAACTCTTCCATTTGGATTGTATCGTTTTTATTACTAAAACTATCTGAATAACTCTCTTCAAGAAAAACGAAATCTTTATCATACTTAAAATAAGTATTTGGTAAAAACAGCATAGTCTCAAGTAAAGATTTTGTTTGCAAAAAATTAAATTTTTGCTTGACTAATATATATGTTGAATCATATTTATAACTGATTATATCTGGAAAAATTATTGGGACTTTGCAATTGCTTTTATATACATAAATACCATTTCCTCCAAAACTAGTTACATCAAAAGTGATTTCTTGAAATGGGATGTAATAATAACCTTGCCCGAGATTGATCTTTCTTTCGTCGTTTCTACCAAAAATAAATAAAAGAATTATAACGATGGCAATGGTGGGTATTAATATGTACAAAATCTTCTTCATCCGTATATATTATACATTAATGAAACGTGTAACCGCTCAAACCCCTTTAATATGCTCTTCTGAAATTTCATTATGCGTAAAACTTAGAAAATTATACAATATATTTAACCCTTGATGCTGAACAATATCTAAATACTTGAATAATATCATGGTTATCTCTCTACAGGAAGCTTAACTTTCCAGAGAAATTAAAACTAACTATATAAAATTCGATCCAGCTTCAAATATTCAGCATCTAAAACAATTGACGAGTTTGAAGGGGTCAATCATTCGATCACAGATTCGACATACACATTTTTACAGGATGACACCTTAGTTGAGTACCTGCAAATCACTCCGTCAGTCTTCATGCAAAAGTATTATATTTGCCGGCTGTAAATATAAAATTGAAAAAATGAAAGCATACGTATTTCCGGGACAGGGTGCCCAATTCCCAGGAATGGGCAAAGATCTTTACGAAAAATCGCCGCTGGCAAAAGAGTTGTTCGAAAAAGCCAACGTAATCTTAGGTTTTAATATTACCAACATCATGTTTGATGGCACCGAGGAAGACCTCAGACAAACAAAAGTTACACAACCTGCCATTTTTCTGCATTCGGTATTGCTGGCCAAGACATTGGATAATTTCAAGCCTGAAATGGTGGCAGGACATTCCCTGGGTGAATTTTCTGCCCTGGTTGCCAACGGTGCATTGAGCTTTGAAGATGGGCTGCGCCTTGTTTCAAAACGTGCACAGGCCATGCAGAAAGCCTGTGAAGCCGAACCATCAACCATGGCCGCCATTGTTGGTTTGGATGATGAAGTTGTGGAAGAAGTTTGTACTTCGATCAACGAAATAGTAGTTCCTGCAAATTATAACTGCCCCGGCCAACTGGTCATCTCAGGTTCGATAACCGGCATCGACAAGGCCTGCGAAGCATTGACTGCACGAGGAGCCAAACGAGCTATCAAACTCGCTGTTGGCGGTGCCTTTCACTCACCCCTTATGGAACCTGCACGCGAAGAACTGGCTGCTGCCATTGAAGCAACTCCCTTTTCAACTCCTGTTTGCCCGATTTATCAGAATGTAAATGCGGCTCCAACGTCAGATCCTGAAGTCATCAAGCAAAACCTGATCGCTCAATTAACCGCTCCTGTAAGATGGACCCAGACCGCCAAAAATATGATTGCCGACGGCGCTACCCTATTTACCGAAATTGGTCCCGGCAAGGTACTACAGGGATTGATCAAAAAAGTAGATAAAATGGCTGAGGTAGCCGGTGTCAATAGCTTTGAATAGATTCTCAAATATAGATTTAAGACTCAAGATATTAGATATTAGATTTAAGACTTAGGAAATTAGACTTAAGACTGCCGGCAATTTGCTGGCAGTCTTTTTTTGTCCCCTACTCTATTTATCTGGGATAGCTTTAGTTTGAATTACTGTCTTATCTTTGTCTTACCTCTGTTTTACCATTGTTTTATTAAATTCAAAGATAATACATATCAAATATAAATATAATACATATATAATACGTATTAATACAGTATATATACGGAATATATACGGAATATATTACAATTATATAAGAATTTAATAAAACAATGATAAAATAGAGGTAAGACAGATGTAAAACAATTGTAGTGACTTCATCAAAACTGAGAATGGAGATAGTTTGAGGTTTGAGGAACTGAAGGAAAACGTGTGCAGTTTGTAAACAACTAATTTATAAGGATTTAAATAATATTTATTCGATTAATTAATGTGCCGTCAAAATAAAATTGCATCAATTATGATCCACTAAATTCTAAAAAGCTTTACTTTGAAAAAAAAACATATGGAACCATCAAATATTCAAGATAGGAAACTAAACATCATTGAAAAATTGATCCTTCTTAATGATGAAGATTTGGTTAAACAAATGGAAGAGTTAATTGACACATCCGTTAAAAGACCTCAGCTAAAAAGGTTTACGAAACAAGAATTGATTGACAGAGCAAGAATTTCAAATATGAATATTGAAAAAGGAGAAGTTTTCACACAAGAGGAAGCAGAAAAGTTATCTCAAAGTTGGTAATCAATGAAAGTAATCTGGACAAAATACGCTTTAGAATCGCTTTCAAAAATATATAAATACTACAAGCAAAATGCTAATGTCAACGTAGCACGTAAAATCAGGGATCAACTATTTTATTCAACAAAACAATTAGAGAAATTTCCATTATCTGGACCAATAGAAGAATTTTTTATCAGGTTGGATGAGGAACACAGAATTATTACCAAAGGCAATTACAAGATATTTATAAAATTCTGAATTTTAATATCTATATTACAGATGTTTTTGACACACGCCAAAATCCAGAAGAATTAAAGATTAGAAATAAATAAAAATCTGCCTACCCCAGCTTCATCATCACCCATGCCATATTTTCACCCAGCGTACGCATGGTTTGGAGGCCTTCGGTATCGTTTAGTACATCACCAGGAGCAGGGTCAAAGGCTAAATTTCAGTAACTTGATCGGGGAATGATCATCTGGTTGATCAGTAAGAAGTACCGTTTCACTTTCAGTATAAAAAATCAGCTCCAGGTTCTTTGTCTATTATCTTATGTCTATAAATCTTTATCTCACTGATTAAACACATAGGAAATGATATTGGCTCCCATCTGTAAGGCTTTTTGGCGAACATCTTCCGGGTCGTTGTGAACTGAGCGGTCTTCCCAGCCATCACCCAAATCGCATTCGTAGTTGTAGAAGCACACCAGACGGCCTTTGTAAATTAGTCCGAAGCCCTGGGCAGGTTTCCCATCGTGTTCATGAATTTTGGGCAGGCCATCCTTGAAATGATATTTCTGTGAGTAAATTGGATGATTAAAAGGCAGTTCGATGAAATCCAGTTCAGGAAAAACTTTTTTCATTTCACGGCGGATAAACAAATCCAAACCATAATTATCGCTGATTTGAAGGAAACCTCCCGATTCAAGATAAGTGCGAAGGTTGGCAACATCAGCATCCGAAAAAACCACATTACCGTGACCGGTCAAATCTACATAGGCATAATTGAAGATATCTACGCTGCCTGGTTCAACAACTCCTGCATCAGGATTGATGGTAGTCTTTAGATTTTGGTTACAAAAAGCAATCAGGTTGGGCACCGCAGTGGGATTGGAATACCAGTCGCCACCGCCATCGTATTTCATCACAGCAATTTTAACTGTGGTGGCTTGCGAGAAAAGCAAGGCCGGCAGAAAAAGCAATATTATAAAAGCAAGCTTGTGCATATTTTTCATTTGCCCAAAGATAAAAATAATGGTTCTATATCGGTTAGCCAATTACCATCAAAACAAACGCAGTTGAGTGGGACCAAGTTTTGCCTCCTTTTGAGCCTTGCTATCCATAATCATTTCAAAAAGCTTCACAGTAGCAAGGGCATCACCTGCAGCCCTATGCCTCCCGTTCACTGTAATACCCAATTCACTGCACAAGGTTCCGAGCGAATATGATTTGTGCCCCGGCAAATACTTTCTGCCCATTCTCACGGTGCAAAAGGTCTTCCTTTGGTACTCGAAGCCCAAACGGTTAAATTCTTCCTGAATGAATTTATAATCGAAATTCACATTGTGCGCGACAAATACCATTTCTGCAGTCATATCTACCACTTTGCGGGCCACTTCATGAAAGCGGGGCGCCGATCTGACCATCTCGTTATTGATCCCTGTAATACCAGTAATAAAGTCAGGAATATAACATTCAGGATTGATGAGACTGCTGAATGAATCAACAATTTCAAAACCATCATGAATGAAAATAGCAATTTCCGTAATCTTGCCCGTTTTATAAGTCTTGCCAGTAGTTTCTATATCAATTATTGCATACAAAGGCTTCAATTTTAAAGGAGTAAAGATACAAATTCTTTATATAAGGATCTGCCTCAACAAATAATATCAGTTAGTTGTACATCTCATAGAAAGTTTAAGATTACCAATACTTATTAATTTTAAATTTTTATTTAAAATACTACACTACAGAATGTTGTAAAAGAATCGAATGGTTCAATAATAGTTGTTTGGCTAATAATTCAAGCAGACAAATTTAGTTTTCAAAGGTTAAATATTTTGAAATACATAAATATACTACATTTTTGGAGTTTAACTCTAACAAATTTTCTTTGTGTATAATAATTTAAAAACCCTGCCTATTCAATTGGGAATTGGGCAGGTTTTTTTGAATTAAAACAATAACATACATAGAGTTATAGAACATCGCTTACATAGAATCATACCGTGCATCAAATTCGTTATTTGACCTTAAAAGCCTTTATCTGATTAATAAAAAATCGTGTATCAAAGCAAATAAAAGGATCCGGTCAAGTAATTCTCAAAATTTTAATCCTTAATTCTTCGTCTGAAATCATATAATAGCGAAATTCAAATATCTTTGTCACTCAAATTTCAAAGTTATCTTTAGACTGCAATTAAAATTTTAATTATGAAGAAAACATTATTTATTTTATTAATAGTGGCATTTGCAACCACATTAAAGGCCCAAACATCTGACAAAAAATGGGGCATTGGTGCGGGTGCCGGCGCTTATGGTACAATTGAAAATGGTGGAATAGGTATTATGCCGGAGTTTTATTTCAGTAGATATTTAAGCCCACGGTTCGACTTGATGTTTAAAGGTAATTTGGGCGGTTTCAGGACTACATTAAAAGAAGATGATCTTGATTTGGCGAATTTGTTGCTCAATTTACGTATTAAACTGTCGAACGAAACAAAAAACTTCCGCCCTTATCTATATGCGGGCCCCGGTTTATTAGATCAAAATAATGATAGAGTGATCAATTTTAATGTAGGATTGGGAACCAAATATTATTTCAGTCCAAATTTGGCAGCATATTTTGAAGCCGGGTACATCCAGGGGCTGGGAAAAATTGGAGACAGAAGTAGTATCCAGGATAATTTCTGGAAAAATACTGCTGGTCTTGAATTCAACTTTGGAAAGTCCAAAGATTCAGACATGGATGGTGTTTCGGATAAAAAAGACAAATGTCCCAATACCCCCAATGGTGTTGCTGTTGATGAAAATGGCTGCCCTCTGGATGGTGATGGTGACGGGGTTGCTGATTACATGGATGACTGCCCCACTGTTGCAGGATTAACCTCCATGAAAGGTTGTCCGGATACTGATAAAGACGGTATTACTGACAAAGAAGATGCATGTCCGGACACTGCTGGATTAGCAAGCCTGAAAGGTTGCCCTGATACTGATGGTGATGGAGTTACCGACAATGAAGATAAATGCCCTGGTACCAAAGAAGGAATGAAAGTAGATACATCAGGTTGCCCTCTTGACCAGGACAAAGATGGAGTAGCTGATTCAGAAGACGCATGTCCTACAGTGGCTGGCACATTAGAAAATAAAGGCTGCCCTGCAAAAGAAAAAGAAGTTGAAAAGAAAAAAGTTATAACCATTGACCAAATTGAAATTCAAAATATAAAGGTTTCTTCCATCCATTTTTTATCCGGTAAAAGTTATCTTACAGAATTCTCTCGAGTGATTCTTGATAAATTGGTTAAAATACTGAATGAGAACAAAGCATACAATGTCAACATTTTTGGATTTACAGACAACAAGGGATCCGTTGAAACTAATTTAAAACTGGCGGAAGCACGCATTGGAATGACCACCAAATATCTTGAATCGAAAGGAATTTCTGCCAACCGCATCATTAAACAAAATGCATTTGGTGAAGCAAAACCTGCTGCCAGCAATGATACTCCAGAAGGCCGTTTGCTAAACAGACGCGTTGAATTCGAAATATTTAAAATGAAATAGGTATTCTAAAGTTCATAGCTTGGAGTTTAAACGCTAACTTTTGACCAAAGTTACTTTGTAAATAATTCAAAAGCCCTGTCTATTCAATTGGGCAGGGCTTTATTTTAAATCTTTATTTCCTTATCTTTGGTCTGAAATCGTATAATAGCGAAATTCAAATATCTTTGTCGCTCAAATATCAAAGCCAAAAGAATGTCAATTGAAGTAATTATACGTGACAAAATTGTTGAAGCAATTGAAAAATGCTATCATCAACACATAGATCCAAGCTTGGTCCAGTTGCAAAATACAAAAAAAGAGTTTGAAGGGGATGTCACGGTTGTGGTATTTCCGTTTGTTCGGATGTCGAAGAAATCTCCTGAACAAACAGCTGCCGAGATTGGGGATTATCTTCAACAAAACGTGGCAGAAGTAAACAATTACAATGTAGTAAAAGGGTTCTTAAACCTGGGAATTTCCCCAGAATACTGGGTGTCGGTCCTTAATTCAGCAAGCACATCGGCCAATTACGGAATTACGGAGCCCAGCGAATCCTCGAAACTTGTAATGGTTGAATATTCATCTCCCAACACCAACAAACCATTGCACCTGGGGCATATCCGCAACAATCTTCTCGGGTTCTCACTGGGTGAAATATTAAAAGCCAATGGGAATAAAGTTGTTAAGACCAACATCGTCAATGATCGGGGTATCCATATCTGCAAGTCGATGTATGCATGGAAAATGTGGGGCAATGGACAAACACCTGAAAGCACCGATACCAAAGGCGACCATCTTGTTGGCCACTATTATGTGAAATTTGATCAGGAATATAAAAAAGAAATAGCCGCATTGATCGAACAAGGCGAGACCAAAGAAAATGCTGAACAAAATGCGCCTTCAATGCTTGGGGCTCGTGAAATGTTGCTTCAATGGGAAGCCAGAGATCCGAAAACCATCCAGCTTTGGGAAACCATGAACAAATGGGTATATGCCGGATTTGATGTAACTTACAAAGAACTGGGCGTTGATTTCGACAAAATATATTACGAATCTGAAACTTACCTGTTTGGCAAAGATGAAGTTTTGAGAGGGCTTGCAGAAGGTGTTTTTTACCAAAAAGAGGATTCATCGGTTTGGGCTGATCTGACTGCTGAAGGACTTGATCAGAAGATATTGCTCCGTAGTGATGGCACCTCGGTTTATATGACCCAGGACATTGGCACTGCTAAAGAAAGATTTCAGGATTATGCCATCGACCAAATGATCTATGTTGTTGGCAATGAGCAGAATTATCACTTCCAGGTATTGTCCATTTTATTGGATAAGTTAGGCTTTGAATTTGGGAAAGGGCTGCATCATTTCTCTTATGGAATGGTAGAACTTCCGCAGGGCAAAATGAAATCACGTGAAGGTACGGTAGTGGATGCTGACGACCTGGTAGCGGAGATGATCGAAGTATCACGCAAAACTTCTGAAGAATTGGGCAAGCTGGAAGGTTACTCACCTCAACAGGCAGCCGAAACATATAGGATGATCGCATTGGGCGCCTTGAAATATTTTATCCTCAAAGTTGATCCAAAGAAAAACATGCTTTTCAACCCGGAAGAGTCCATTGATTTTAATGGCAATACGGGCCCCTTTATTCAATATACCTATGCCCGCATACGATCTATTTTGCGCAAGGCTGCCGACCGAAATATAGAATTAAACCGGACAGTTATAATCAATACAGAACCAGGGGCCAAAGAACTGCAAATAATTAAAGTGATTTCACAATTTCCGGTTGCTGTAAAAGAAGCAGGCGATGGATATAGCCCTGCACTGATTGCCAATTACATATATGAACTGGTGAAAGAATTCAATCAGTTCTACCATGAATTTCCGATACTGGCTGAAGAAAACGAGGAAGTGCGCAACCTTCGCCTTGTAATTGCTGAAACGGTTGGCAAAACAATCAAAACAGGAATGAAATTGTTGGGCATTGAAGTTCCTGAAAGAATGTAAGAAAACAACATCCATAGTTGAAAATATAAAGTTTAAAGTGATGGCCGCTAAAGGAACGAATCCTTTAGCGGCCATCACTTTTTTGAATCTATCAGGAAAACAAGTTTTAAGAAGCCAGTGTCATGTTAACTAAATAATGACGTACCCTGATGCTGCGTAAATTTATAGTAGACTAAAAACTATCCTTATTTTGACATAAAAATACTCATAAAAATAAACCCGTAACCACCCATACGAAAAGCAATCAGGGTGATCATATATGCTAAATTAAACCAAAGGATCAGGAGTTAGTAGGAGGGGATTTATTACTGTCGTGTGAGCTTTTATTGATGTAACCTTATGCAGAGATTGCCTGACAATGACCCTACTTCATCATTGTGGATATTAAATGGTTTTCCTGCGGGGATGACAATTTACCTGATAGTACGTCATTATTGGGCTGATACGATACGAGTAGTATAACTAGATAAATAAGCCAGATTATTTAATGAGAAGCAATTAATTTCCTTTTACTTTGAGTTACGCTTTTTGCCAATGGGATGGTAAAATAAAAGGTACTACCTTCACCTACAATGCTATCAACTCTGATATCACCACCATGTTTTTCAACAAATTCCTTCACCAGGATGAGTCCCAGTCCAGTACCAATTTCATTGTTAGTGCCCGGCGAGGTATAATTGGCATCTATCCTGAATAGATTTCCGATAACAGCATTTTTCATTCCAACACCATTGTCAATAATCTTTAATATTACAAATCCATCACTTACTTCAGTAATCACTTGAACTTTACCTCCTGTATTGGTGAATTTTAAAGCATTGCCAATGAGGTTGCGTAAGATGGTATCGAGCATTTGCCGGTCACCTACTATCGTCAATTCATTTTTTGGAAGGGAAACTATTAATTCAATATTTTTCTTTTCCGCAGTGCTTTTCATTAAATTAATTACACCATCTATTAATCTTTTCAATTCTATATTTTCAGGATTGAATTCAATACTTCCACTTTGGGAGCGCGACCATTGTAATAGATTTTCCAATAACTGGTAAAGGTTCTTTGATGAAACATGAACCAAATTTATTATTTCAAGTTTCATTTCATCGGTCCATTCTGCGAAATTTTCTTCAAGTAAAGAAGTAAATCCTAAAATAGCATTAAATGGGTTCTTTATATCGTGAGCTATAATTGAAAAGAATTTGTCTTTTGTGGCATTCAGGTCATGTAATTCATTGTTCATTTTTACCAGAGATTCTTTTTGTGCAAACAGTTCATCACTTTGTTCTTCTATTTGTCCCTGTCTTACTTCAAGCAAACTATTGGTTTGATTAAGTTCGTTGGCTTGTTTTACCAACATTGAATTCATATTCTGTAATTCAGAAGTTTTTTGTGCAACAAGTCTTTTAAGCAATATCTTTTGATTTTCAAATTGCCTGATTCGCAAATAATAAACAGAGGTAAGGATAATGATTGCTGTAAAGCCCATCAATAGTCGGAACCACCAAGTTGCCCACCATTGAGGTAAGATGATCACTTTAATGGAAGTACCTGTTTCGTTCCATACTCCATCGTTGTTTGAAGCTTTTATCCTAAAAGTATATTCACCCGCATCAAGGTTGGTGTAATTGGCCTCGCGTTTGGTTCCACACTGCACCCAATGCTTGTCAAAGCCTTCCATCTTATAGGCATATTTGTTCTTCTCAGGAGTTGTATAATCGAGGGCAATGAACTCAAAGGTAAAGAAGTTTTCACTATGGGTCAGCACCAATTCACTGGTTTCATTAATAGCATTGGGTAAAATAATTCTTTTGTTGAATTGCTGATCTATTTTAACCGGGCTGTTAAAAATTCTCAATCCAGTGATTACAACAGGAGGTATGTTTTTATTTTGGTTGTATTTGATTCGGTCGGGGTAGAAAGAATTAAAACCATCAGGTCCTCCAAAAAACATTTCTCCGTCTTTGGTTTTTATCGCCCAACTTTTAAAACCCATATTTTGTAAGCCATCTTTAGGATCAAAAACAACGACCTCTTTAGTTTTGGGATTAAACATGGCCAAACCCTTATCTGTTGCTAACCACAAATTATTCTTTTTGTCAACCAGGATAGAAGTTATTGAATTTCCTGGCAATCCATCAGCGGTAGAATAATTCGTGAATTTCCCTGTCTTCATATCTAGTTTATCAATTCCAGAAGCCTTAGTTCCAAACCATAGATTGCCTTCATTGTCTTCTTTGGCACAATATATATTATTAGTACTGAGACTGTTCCTGTTGTCTATATGTAGTAAGTTTCGAAATTTAATATCCTCAGGCTTTGAAAAATCGGATGTGTTCAAATCAATAATACTTACACCCTGAGCTGTAGTTACATAAAGGTTGTGTTTACTGTCTTCATAAAGCCCGTTGATTGAATTATTATATAAACTGGTTGAATCATCAACCTGATAAGTGAAGTGATAAAACCGCCCTGTTTTTCTATCAAACAATTCAAGTCCACTGCTTAATGTGCCTACCCATAAGTTCAGTTTACTGTCTTCAAGCACGTACCATATATTTCTACTGGAAATAGAATTGGGGTTGGACGCATCGGGAAGATAAGCTTTAAATTTTCCATTTTTCATCCTTGCCAGGCCACCATGAAAAGTACCCATCCACAAGGTTCCCTCATGGTCTTCACAAATTGAAATTACAGCATTGCCGCTTAATGTAAAGGGATTAGCTGGGTCGTGAATAAAATTGGAAAACTTGCCTGTTTGCCGGTCCAGTTTATTTAAGCCTCCACCGTCTGTACCAACCCAGATAGCACCATCTTTACTTTCAGCAAAACAAAGGGTATTGTTAATGCTTAATTTATCGGGTTGATTTAAGTTACTATAATATCGGTTAAATTTTGACTTACCCGGACTGTATTTGTTAACGCCAATAATTGAGCCCACCCACATCGAACCCGTATTATCTCTATAAATACAATTTATTTTATTGGTATTGAGTGAATACGGATCCCATGGTTCAGATTGACAATCAATAAATTTATCTGTCTTTTTATTAAAAATAGTCACCCCTTCAGAATTTCTGTCCCCAATCCAGATGAGTCCATCTTTATCTTCAGCAAGAGCAAATAAAACCTTGCCTTTAGGGCCTGCACCTGGGCCACTGGGTTTATATAAAGTGAAAATATCCTTTCCCAGATTCCATTTTAACAATCCATTGTCTTCAATGGTTATAAAGAAATCACCACCGCTGTCTATAAACATTCCTTTACGTTTATTGCTGAATTTATCAGCTTCAGAATGATTGATTGGTTGAGCTATAAATTTATTTCGCGCTCTATCCAGATAAAAAAGTTGATTGCTAAAACTTGCTATCCATATTTTACCATCCTTATCTTCAACAAAAGAAAAGACATTATTTTTGTACATTTCATCTACATCATTCTCTTCAAGAACATACATTTCTACATTTATGAATTTATTTGAAATAGTAGGATTGTTATAGATTTTAAATCGGAAAACTTCGTGGTTTGCAGCTGAAACCCATAAATACCCTTTGGCGTCGATAAGGCAAGTATAAAGATAATAATCGCTTAACTCTATCCCATTTACAAGGATGGTTTTTCTTGAAAAGTGATCCTTCATTCTATTATACACACACAACCCATTGCTGGTCATCACCCAAATATTATGCTGTGAATCTTCTACTATAGCACTTACACCACTTCCCGGGATGGAAGTAGTATCTTTAGTGTTGAAATAATAAGTTTTAAAAGAAATTCCGTCAAAACGGTTTAAGCCATTGGAAGTTCCAATCCAGATAAAGCCTTTAGAATCATGCAGTATAGAATTAATATAGCCATTCGACAGGCCTTCCTTTGTTGTATAATGGTCAAATTCGATAGGAGTAGACTGTCCCAGGGAATTTAGGGCGATCAGAATGACAATCAAACAAAAAAAACAACATTTATTAACTCTATCTCTTCTCATCATCCTGCCTATTTATATAATAACTGACCTTTTTCCACTTCAACATTCATAGAGGCGAATTATCTTAAACTGTTAAAAATGAGTTATAAATTTCAATAAAAAAAAAATAATATTTATAATATTTCACATTTTGTATACCAAGTAAAACATTGCTTTTGAGATGAACATCTATCTATAATTTTAATTCCTGCCAAGTTATAAAAAAAAGAAACATAAACTTTCATAATTTGATACGAAATTCATATTAAATTAAATAAAATGTGAGGTCTATTTTGGGTATAATCTAAAAGTTGACAATTTTCCAATAGTGTTGTGTCAAGCTTATATTGTCTCATTGTCGTGCAAAGTTATCCTGAATTTATTGGAAGCTGACTATGGGCAATTTACCAGTTAAATTTAATTAATGTACAGAACGTTATCCTGAACTTGTTTCAGGATATCCTCGAATTATTGTGTGAACTTGGGATGAAACTGTGGATGAATTACATTTCTGAATTTCCGCCAAATAGACAAATAGACAAATAGACAATTGACGGAATTAACATTTTGGTTATTTGGCTTTTTTAAACCTAATGAATGGTGAAAGGAAAATACCACGATTATTTTGTATTGTAACTTTAATTAGTTAACTTTGGTGGAGCCAAAGTACAGGGAACAGATTCTAATTTAAGTTCATGAATGGACATATTAAAGCTGTAACACGTTTATTTATATGATTAATTAATTGAATAACAAGTTATTATAGGTCCTGTATTGTATTTATTGTACTATTTATAACATCCCACACAGAACATTACAGTTCCATTATTTTACTTTATCTTCCAAATTTATGCAACTGATATTTTAGTCTTAAGCCAAATAAGATAGCAGCTGTTGAAAGTCCAAAAATAAAGCCGATCCATACTCCCGGATACCCAAAATTAAATACAAATGCAAGTAAATAACTAATGGGCAAACAAACCACGATGTACGAAAAAAAGGCAATAAACATAGGAATCCGGACATCGGCCATTCCACGCAATGCACCCAGCAATACAACCTGAACTCCATCGAAAATCTGGAAAAATGCACCAACAATTAATAAACCTGCTGCCACTTTAATCACTTCCGGATCGTTGGTAAATAAATGAGGTAGCTGATTTCGTAATACAACAAATAGAATTCCCATCAACAACATAAATGCAACTACAATATGTAAAGATGCCAATATTGCATGTTTTAATTCATTCCGGTCGCAATCGCCAAAAGCATGGCTTACCCTGATGGCTGTTCCTGAGGCCAGCCCAAAGGAAATCATGTAGGTCATTGATGCCATGCCAATAGCAACCTGATGTCCGGCCAGCGCTTCTTTTGAAATCCATCCAATCATAATGGCACCGATACTAAAAGCCAGAATTTCAATGATCATTTGCACTCCGATTGATAACCCAATTGATAATATTCGCCTGATCTTTACTATTTCTAAGCGGGCTTTTTTTGCTGAATCGAAATAAACTCTGAACAATGGTTTTTTTAGAATGATCAGAAGAAAAATGACAGGCATTATTGATCTGGCAATTAAAGTTGCAACTCCCGAGCCATTCAGACCCATGATCGGAAACCCTAATTTCCCGTAAATAAGTATATAATTAAGGCCAATATTTACCAGATTAGCAATGATAGTAATCATCATAGCGATTTTTGTATTCCCGGCTCCTTCAAAAAATTGCTTGATTGAAAAGAACAGCATCATTGGTAAAAGTGAGGCCACCTGGATCAAAAAATAAGGAATTGCTGCCTGCACCACCTCTTCGCGCTGCCCCATCCGGCCCATAAAGAAAACAACCGACGACATGAGCATACACAGTAAAATAGAAGCAATCACATGAACCAAAAATCCATTTTTAAGCCACCCTCCTACTCTACCGGGATCTTTGGTGTTGAATGACTGCCCCACCAGTGGGGTGATGCCCATGGTGATGCCTAGTCCAAATAGCATACCTACATGAAAAACATTGATGGCAAACGAAGCCGCAGCCAGTTCGGTGGTTCCTACATGGCCCACCATCATAATATCGACCAGGTTGACTGTTACTTGCCCCATCTGTGAAAAAATAACGGGAACAGCCAGTGTAAGATTTTTTTGGTAAACAGGTATATAATCAGATATGCTCACAAATAAAATGTCAAAAGTTTAAAATTAAAGTTTAAAACGATTTGAAAGTAGCAGTACACAACATTTTTTCATTCTTCGTTTTTGGGTGATGTGATAAAACTGTAATTTCTGTAATTTGAGCCAAAGAAAGCAATTCGTGAGACTTTTACAAAACATTTGAACCCTATATACAAATTTTTATTGTATTCTAAAATTATCATTTTAATTTTAGAATACAATATTTACATAATACAGTAATCTTGTATACAACATTACACCTCTAAATAACAGATTTACAGCATAATTAATAAATTTTATTTTCAATTTAGAGAACACTTTTCATGATCAATAAGCAAATAAAACTATCGAAGGTATGAGCGTTATTTGATGGTAGAGTCCAATTGAAAGATTATATTTGACACAATCTATCCGACCATAGAAGTACATACTTTACATTAGAAACAAAATAGAAACCCATTTGGCAAAACAAATTGCCTGTTTTGGGGTTTTTAAACCGTGCCATTGGATTTTTGATTAAAAATGATCCTTATGGATAATTAAATATAAAATGGAAAAAATCAAAAAGATCCTGATTGCCAACCGGGGAGAGATTGCCATACGAATTATGCGGACCTGTCGCGAAATGGGAATTGCAACCGTAGCCGTTTTTTCTGATGCTGACCGAACTTCTATGCATGTCCGCTATGCCGATGAAGCTTATAATATCGGACCCGCGGCATCCATATTAAGTTATCTCAAATCAGACAAAATAATTGAAATTGCCATTAACTGCCAGGCAGATGCCATCCATCCCGGCTATGGATTTTTATCCGAGAATGCAGAATTTGCCAGACAATGTGCAGAAAGTGGGATCATTTTTATCGGTCCTTCTCCTGAAGTGATTGACCAGATGGGTGATAAGATAAAAGCCCGTTTGACGATGATTGCAGCTGGTGTTCCCGTTGTTCCTGGAACTACGGAGAGTATCAAAACCGAAAAGGAAGCGATTGAAACGATCCGGCAAATTGGTCTTCCAGTAATGGTAAAAGCCTCAGCAGGAGGTGGCGGCAAAGGAATGAGGTTGATTACAAAGGAGACAGACATCGCTTCGTCGGTCAGATCGGCCCAGTCAGAAGCACTGGCGTCCTTTGGTAATGATTCCGTTTACATCGAAAAATACATTTCATCGCCCCATCACATCGAATTTCAAATATTGGGCGATCAGCATGGGAATGTGCTACATTTATTTGAACGCGAATGTTCAGTTCAGCGTCGGCATCAAAAGATGCTCGAAGAGACCCCCTCTCCCCTGATGACTCCCGAACTAAGGCTGAAGATGGGTGGATATGCAGTGGAAGCTGCCAGGGCAGTTAATTATTCAGGGGCTGGAACCATCGAATTTTTGGTAGATAACGACCTGAACTTTTACTTCCTCGAAATGAATACCCGACTACAGGTTGAACATCCAATTACTGAACGTGTTACAGGAATTGACCTGGTAAAACAACAAATATTAATTGCTGAAGGCCATCCGATTTCCTTCAGTCAGGATCAGCTAAAACAAACGGGACATGCCATTGAATGTCGTATTTATGCCGAAGATTCTGACAATAACTTTATGCCAAACCCTGGTAAAATTTACAATATAACGGAGCCTCTGGGATTTGGTGTCCGCACCGACGGATATGTGTACGAGGGATATGAAATACCGATCCATTATGATTCAATGATTTCAAAACTCATTGTATGGGCTGAAAACAGGACGGAGGCCATTGAACGGATGAAAAGGGCCCTTTATGAATACAAGATTACCGGTGTTAAAACCTCCATTAAATTTCTGGAAAGAATTATGGATACGCCCGATTTCAGAAGTGGAAATTACGACACCAACTTTATTGAAAAAAATAAAGAAATGCTTCATGCAGCTTATAAATGCTCAGAAGATTGTGAAGATATGGTGATTATTGCAACCTACATCGAATACCTCGACCAGCTGAATATCGCCCAGACTTCCAAACAGATGTACCCGGCTAAAAACAGATGGAAAAAATATACCTACCAGAAGAACTTTGAACGCTTGTAATCCCCAATAGATATGTCAATTGAAATTAAGTTAGACAAACGAATAGCATCAGTAGAAATATTAAAGCAGTATGAGAACCTGCTCGAAATCAAAGTAGACAATAAAATATATCAAGTCGATTTAATGCACAACGATGAGGGTATCTTTTCTATTCTGGCAAACGGACGGTCCTACAACATTGAATTGGTGCCACAGGCCAAACCCAAACATTATACAGCTTATACCTTGTATGATTCTTATGATCTCGAAATAATCGATGCAGAATCCAGGTACTTACGCAACCGGGCGGGCAGTACCCAATTATTGTCTGAAAAAACCATCGTCTCGCCAATGCCTGGTAAAGTGGTTAAAATACCGTTTGCGGTAGGTGATATAGTAAAAAAGGGAGATACAATCATTACCATTTCAGCAATGAAAATGGAAAGCGAATACAAAGCGCCCATGGATGGGATCATTGCAATCATTCATGTTACAGAAGGTTTAACAGTTGAAGCCAATCAGGTATTAATAGAAATTGAATAAATTAATAAAAAATGGATTTAAAAGCCAAATTTGAACAATTTGAGTTACTTAATCAGCAGGCAGAATCAGGTGGCGGACCTGAACGTGTTGAAAAACAGCATACTTCTGGGAAAAACACTGCCCGCGAACGAATTGCCCTTTTACTTGATCCGGCAACTTTTAATGAAATCGACAAAATGGTTACTCACCGGGCCACCGATTTTGGGATTGATAAACAAAAGATACCGGGCGATGGAGTGGTTGCTGGATATGGTAAAATAAATGGGCGGTTGGTGTATGTGTTCGCCCAGGATTTTACAGTATTTGGAGGTACCTTAAGCCGTTCCAATGCTGATAAAATTCTAAAAATACAAGATCTGGCTATTAAAATGGGCGCTCCTGTCATTGGACTGAATGATTCGGGAGGGGCACGTATTCAGGAAGGAGTTGAAAGCCTTGCCGGCTATGCCGATATTTTTCATACCAATGTCATTTCATCGGGGGTCATTCCACAAATAAGTGCCATCATGGGCGCCTGTGCCGGTGGCGCTGTTTATTCGCCTGCCTTGACTGACTTCATCTTTATGGTCGAGAAAACCAGCCACATGTTCGTTACCGGTCCTGAAGTGATTAAAACAGTGACCCACGAAGATGTTACAAAAGAAGAATTAGGGGGCGCTCATACCCATTCATCCAAAAGTGGCGTTGCCCATTTCACTGGAAGCGATGAAGAACAAACCCTGATGATGATCCGGGAACTGATGAGTTTTATTCCATCTAACAATATGGAAGATCCACCTTTAAAAATATGTACCGATCCTGAAAACCGATCAGATATTTCTTTAAACCAGGTAGTTCCAGTCGATCCAAATAAACCCTACGACATCAAAGACATCATTCTAAAGATTATAGATGATGAACATTTTCTGGAAGTTCAGCCCAATTATGCAGCCAATATGGTGATTGGTTTTGCCCGCATGGGAGGAAAGCCAATCGGCATAGTTGCCAATCAACCAGCCCATTTGGCGGGTGTACTCGACATCAATTCATCAACCAAAGCGGCTCGTTTTGTTCGCTTCTGTGATGCTTTCAATATTCCGTTGGTTACATTGGTTGATGTACCTGGATTTTTACCTGGAACGAGCCAGGAATTTGGAGGAATTATCAAACATGGCGCCAAATTATTATATGCTTTTGCCGAGGCAACGGTTCCAAAAATTACACTCATTACCCGCAAAGCCTACGGTGGAGCTTATGATGTAATGTCGAGCAAGCACATTGGAGCCGATGTAAATTTTGCCTATCCTACTGCTGAAATTGCTGTAATGGGGCCTGAAGGGGCTATCAATATTCTATACCGTGGAAAGCTTAATGAAGAAGAAAAAGCCCTTGCCGTGCAGGATTACCGCGAGAAGTTTGCCAACCCCTACAGGGCTGCTGCACTTGGATACATTGATGAAATTATTCTGCCTCAGGATACGCGATCGAAAATAATACAGGCGCTACAGATGACTCAAAATAAACGCAAATCGAATTTACCGCGTAAACACGGAAATATTCCGTTGTAAGTGACCCATTTCCCATAGGGAATCCATATCCATAAAACGAATCAAAGGGTAAGCCACGTTTTCCCGTAGGGAATTTATAATTAACTGATTGTAAATTTCATACGGGAAATATGGTTCTTATTTATTCTTCTTTCTTTATGGATATACATTCCCTACGGGAAAAGTAGATACTATTCATCCTTTCGTTCTTTTATTGATATACTTTCCCTACGGGAAAATCGGGTCTCAGTGTTTTTCAGCAAGCCCTCAATAATAAGATGCATTATCTAAAACGATTTTCAATGTGGAACCTGCATAACAGGTATTTAGTTTTTTTATAAATGCCACAATGGAAGTGTATAAATTTATTTCGTTTTTAGTATATATATTGGGTTTTAATTGCATTTAACTGATCGACAAACACCTGAATCGGTTGAAGTTTTGGATCATTTCTGGTAAAACGTATGTAATGTGATTCCGATCCATTGTCAATGTAAATCCAGTCATCACAGCCATCAAAGCAAACATTGCAACTGTTTAAATCAAGTTTCTTAAACTCGTTAAAGTCAAATTCAGAGAGCAAAATCTCCAGTTCTGAAGTTGCAATCTGTCCATTTTTCTCCAAGGCAGGCATGTTGTTATTACATTGAGTATAATTGACATACCTGGCTGAATTCCCCTCAATTGACAGCGTATCGTTCATCGTACACCAGCCACAAATGGTACCGGTTTTAATCACCAGCTTTGACTGTAACTTCTCTGTGACAATTTGATCGTCCTGGCAAGCAATGGCGAATAAAATTATCAAAAATGTATAGAATGTTACCTTAAACATGTTTTTCATTTTAATGTAGATGCCTGAATCATCAAAATAGTTGCCTGAAGGAAATATTTATTGAATCTTTTCATTATTCTCCTAATTTATTTGCCCATCAATGTAAATTATTATCCTGTTTTATTGTTATTCTAATTAAATTTGGTTGGATTTAGGGACTAAATCATCACGATACACAATTTGAAAACAAAGCTGAAACAACTTCTTTTCGATTTTGATAGGTGGTCATGCCCAAATAAATTTACACGGATCGTTAATTTTAAATGATTCCTGAAAGTATGAATTATATATCTATTTAATTTATATTATATTTGAATTAAAATAAAGAATGGTATAGTTACGGTATATATGGAACAGGAAGCGGCAGAGCCGCAAAATATTTGTAGTAGAAAAGTTGATAAAAGTTAGAAAGGTGCATCGCACCGCAATATTACAAATAATAGGTGTATATATTTCGGTGCACTGCACTTTCTCTAAGTATTAATTCATATGCTTACTACAAGTATAAACAGTGCTCTGCACTTTAAAATGCCTGCTCCATTTTACCCATGCAAATCGTTGTAGAACTTGATTTATTGATGAAAAAAGCTCTGTTATTTTAGAAAAAACTAATAAAAAGTAAAACGTTCAAGAAGGTAACAATACTGCCTACCAGAAGCATTATAATGGTGGTGGACTTCGGATTGACATATTTTCCCATGACCTTTCGTGAAGAGGTGAGATAAATTTGTAAAAAAATGGTAAATGGAAGCTGTACGCTGAGTATCATTTGTGATATGATGAGCGCTTTAAATGCATTACCGATCATAAAAATCAGTAGCAGCGCTGTTATCAATGACAAGGCAATTCCAAGCCGGCTGTGGTTATCTTTAATATCATAGGGTTCATTAAAAATACCTGAAAAGATACTTCCACCTGCCATACCGGAGGTAATTGAGCTGGCAATTCCGGCAAAAAGTAAGGCAATGGCAAACACCACGCCCGCATTGTTGCCAAGTAGTGGACCCAGCATAGACTGGGCTTGTTGCAACTCATTCACTTGCACCCCTTTTGAGTAAAACGTTGCTGCCGCCAAAATAATCATTGAACTGTTGATGGCCCAACCAACCAACATAGAAACCAGGGTATCCACAAATTCATAATCTAATTGTTTCTTAATAACAGCGTCATCTTCAAGGTTCCATTGGCGGCTCTGAATAATTTCAGAATGCAAAAAAAGATTGTGCGGCATCACAACAGCTCCTAAAACACTCATTATAATCAATATTGAGCCTTCCGGAATAGAGGGGGTCACCCAGCCAATTCCTGCAGAGATCCAATCGATTTCAACAAGGTTTAGTTCATACAGGAATGATAAGCCGATGATGGAAACAAAAGCGATAATGATTTTTTCGATCAGGGCATACGAGTTGGTAAACAGCATGATAGCAACAAATATTACCACCAGGATAGCACCCGCGGGAATTGGAATACGGAAAAGCATTTGAAGGGCAATGGCTCCTCCCAAAATTTCGGCCAGTGAGGTGGAAACAGAAGCCAGCATGGCTGTTCCCAGTATGGTACGTGAGGCCCAGGGTTTGGTATACTTGGTGGCAGCTTCTGACAAGCACAAACCGGTAGCTATTCCAAGATGGGCGACATTGTGCTGAAGGATGATCAGCATGATGGTTGATAAAGTTACCATCCACAGCAAGGTAAAACCAAATTCTGATCCCGCAGCTATGTTGGAAGCCCAATTACCGGGATCAATAAAACCAACGGTAACCAGCAAGCCGGGCCCTATGTATTTCAATATTTTTAAAGCGCCAAAAGTTGGCCTGTGGTCCTTATTATCAAGGTTTTTAAGAAATGAGAACATATATAATTATTGAATTAAAAATACCGGCCTATCATGGGATGATCAACAATTAACTTTTTCAGCTTCAGCGGATCAATGCTTCCTTACTGGCGGTATACAATTTTACCACCGGGCTCAACCAGAATAGTATAGGGAAGCGCTCCTTTCCAATCTGGATCAAGGGCTTCAATTAATTGGTAAATACTATTTCCGCAGAAAATATAGTTCTTATTTGAAGCTTCTTGTTCTTTCAAAAATGAAAGTACTTTTTCTTTTCTTTCAGGTTTGTCGGTACTGATAGAAACAAATTCAAAATCACGCTCACGGTAAATCCTGTCTATGGTTATAAAATCAGGAAATTCCATGGTACACGGGCCGCACCATGTTGCCCACAGGTTAATCAACCGAAGTTTCTGGCCTTTATTTTGAATGAGTTCTTTGATTCCTTCAACCTGAATCTCATTAACTGTTACCGGTAATGCAGCCCATTTCTTATAAAGTTGTTGGGTATATTCTTGCTTCCACGACCACTTCATTGAACATCCAAAAACTTTTGTAGTTGCAGGATCAGGTTTTTTATTAGTTAATACAGCATCAATTGCATTGCGCAAATCTTCGCCATTTGCGGTACCAGGCTTTTCTGATTGGTCGATGCGCCCTTCATATTGCAACTTGCGTGCTGAATCAAAAACAAAAGCATGAGGGGTAGCTACAGGGCCATACGCCAATGCTGTCTTTTGGTCATCACTATCATACAAGTAAGGAAAATTATATTTTTTATCCCTGTACCTGATAATCATATCTTCGTAGGTATCGCCCAAATCGGTATAGCCCAATTCTGAAAGGCTGAGTGCCTGATTACTGTTGGATGAAATTACCGTAACCTCCACTCCTTTTGGTTTATAATCGGACGTTATGGAGATCATCCTGTCTTCATAAGCCTGAGCAGTGGGACAATGATTGGAACTGAAAATGACAACCAACACTTTGGCTTTTGAAAATGAATTTAAGCCAACCATCTTGCCATCTGTTCCTTTTAACTTAAAATCAGGTGCAGATTGACCTATGGCAAGAGTTTTTGGTTCCTGGGGTGTTTCCCGTGCCAAGGATAAGATTGTTAAACCTAAAAATATCAATACAAAAAGTAACTGGATCGTTCTCATATAAATGACATTTAAGGTTTTAAAAATATTAATTAGCTGGGATTTGAATTTCTTCTGTCAGGCCTTTTATCTGAGGAGTATTTTTTTTTCCCTGCCAGACGTGCACCTGTTCGCCGTGTACGCACTTTATACACAGGTCCTTCACCCATTTCAGGAGGCAGAGGGATCTTAATGACCTCTTGCTCTATGAGTTTTTCTATCCGGTCGAATTTATCCATGTCCATTTCGTTGATAAAACTAATGGCAATACCGGTTTTATCAGCCCTGGCGGTCCGTCCTACACGATGCACATAATCTTCAGCCGATCCGGGAACGTCAAAATTAATGATCAGGTTAATGTCTTTGATATCAATACCACGGCTTAAAACATCGGTAGCTACCAAAACACGGGTTCGTTTTGAGCGAAAGCGCATCAACACATCTTCTCTTTCTTTTTGCTCCAGGTCAGACGAAATACCTTCAACTGAATTTCCGGCCTTCTTAAGGCTTTTTACAATGTCCGTAACCTTTCTTTTGGTTGAACTAAATACCAGGATGCTGTCTAAATCAGGTTTATTGGAAATCAGGCTATTGATAACAGGAATCTTCTGATTTTCATGTACCACATAAGCAGCCTGTAAAACACCCTCAGCAGGTTTGGAAATAGCAGTGGCGAATTCGATTGGACTGGTCAGGATTTTAGAGGCCAGTTCCCTGATCTTTTGAGGCATAGTAGCTGAAAACATCAATGTCTGCCGCTTTTCAGGCAGGTAACTCATGATACGCATAATATCATCATAAAACCCAATATCGAGCATCCGGTCAGCTTCATCGAGCACCAAATGCTTGATTTTATCAAATTTCACATAACCCAGATTCAGGTGGGATATCAATTTGCCCGGTGTTGCCACTATAATATTGGTACCTTTTGTCAGTGCTTTACTTTCAGCATCCCAGTCAGAACCATCGCGCCCGCCATAAACGGTTACAGAATTAATATTCAGGAAATAGGAAAAACCCTGTATTTGCTGATTAATCTGGATAGCAAGTTCACGGGTGGGAACAACAATAAGTGTACTTAAATCATGATTATCATCCACAGCAATGTGATCAAGAATAGGCAATACAAATGCGGCTGTTTTTCCAGTTCCTGTTTGCGCACAAGCCAGAATATCTTCACCTTTTAAAATTGGAGGTATTGTAAGTTCTTGTATTTCAGAAGCTTTTTCGTAACCCATGTATGAAATAGCTTCCAGTATTTTATCGTTCAACCCAAATTCATCAAATGTCATAGTTCAATCTCTTATATTTATTCATTCTAATTTTTGAACGTTCTCATACCAGGCCTGTAATCATCTGGAGAATTTATCCCTGATATAGAAGGCTCGTCTTAACTGTTCTGGACAAAAGTACAAAACTTTATCAACAATAATTTAAATATCTATGAGAAAATATTTCTTCTAATAAATTGTATTATAGCCTATTATAAACTATTAATAAGAAATTGATCAATACATAAACCATGGTTTATTTCTTTTTTTATTGATAATTTAAAATTATTATTGCAACATGCTTAATTCGTTCATGAAAAAGCATTGCAAATTGTATTTTTGTAGCAGTTAAAAAATTAAGCGAACCAAAGCTGTCACTAAAAAAACATTCAACTATGGGAAGAGCATACGAATATAGAAAAGCGACCAAAGAAAAACGTTGGGATAAAATGTCGCGTATATTTCCAAAATTAGGAAAGGCGATTCAAGTAGCAGCCAGTGAAGGGGTAGCTGATCCTGATATGAATTCAAAACTTCGCACGGCCATTCAAAATGCGAAGGCACAAAACATGCCCAAAGACAACATTGACGCGGCTATCAAACGTGCACAGGGTAAAGATGCCGAGGCTTTCATTGAAATAAATTATGAAGGTAAAGGTCCTCATGGAGTATTGATTTTTATTGAATGTGCCACCAACAATCCAACCAGAACTGTTGCCAACGTAAAAATGTATTTTAACAAAAACGGAGGTGCTTTGGTTCTAACAGGCTCACTGGAATTCATGTTTTCACGTAAGGCAGTTTTTGAATTTCCGAAGAAGGATGGAATGCACATCGAAGATCTTGAACTGGAATTGATTGACTCGGGTCTTGAAGAGATTGAGGAGGAGGAAGGTATTATTTATGTAACAGGCGATTACACTAACTTTGGGACCTTATCGCAGGCACTCGAAACGTTGAAAATTGACTTTACAAAAGCAAATTTACAGCGCTTCCCCAATACTCCTGTTGAATTTACGGAAGAACAATTGATGGATATCGAAAAACTGATAGACAAAATAGAAGAGGACGATGACGTCCAATCGGTTTTTACAAACATTGCATAATACAAAGCACAAAGCAGCCAATGTTTTCTCATCATTCCAACCATGGAAGTTCGTCGGTTAATAGATTCACCAAAGAAATTAACCGACGAACTTTCGTATTTTTACCATTTCAATCAATTCATTTTTTCTTCATTAAAAGTACTTTATACAAAAGTAATGAGTAAACGTGAACTTAAAAAATACCTGAAGGACTTAACCAAAGATCAATTGGAAGAGCAGATTCTGGATTTATACAACCGTTTCAAAGAGGTAAAAGAATACTATGACTTTGCCTTCAATCCAAAAGAAAATGAGTTAATGGAACTGTGCCACTTCCAGATCAGCAAAGAATATTATCCGGTCAGCAGCCGAAAAGCAAAGATGAGAAGATCGGTAGCCCAAAAATGGATCAAAAAGCTGATCCTCTTTGATGCCGATGCTTCGTTGGTGGCAGATGTCATGTTTTTCAATATCGAAATAGCCCAGACATTTTCCGGAGAACACATTATTCGCCAGGAATCATTTTTCACCAGCTTGTATAAATCGTTCGACGAGGCCCTGAAATACGTCTCGGAAAAAGGTATTTTGACTGAATTTAAGGGTAGGATCATAAAAATTGCAGGTGATGCATGGGATCAAAAATGGCCAAACAAAAATGCTTTTGAAGATATTGCTGATTTGTATATTCAATAATGGATGGTTGGATGGTTAAATCGTTAATCTTCAATCGTTAATTGTTAATCGTTAATCAGTTATTGGTTGGAGGGTTAGATGGATGGTTGGATGGCTAATCGGAAACTGATCCATTATACCAGCCTTGAGACCAGGTACAAGTCAAAGCTGTATAGTTACTCAGGCATATGCGATACATAAATAGCCCCAGCTAACTTACATTTATTTTACTCCTAATTTCTACTTCTTCAGCTCATTTTATTAAATAAACTTTACTCTTTTATTTTACATTAAATTTTAGCTAGTTTCGTGTCAAGGCTTATATGTCGCTGTCGCAAAGTCATTTAAGTACGTAATGAACTATTCTTGGAGCGTCATTGTCTCTAGGACTTGGGACAATGACGCACTGATTGTAATTTGCTGATGCCAGGAACGTCAATTTAGCCTTGACACGACAGTAGTGTCGCGTGACACCTAAAAGGACGCTGCGACTTATTAATAGGTAACATATAAAATCGAAGGTTTTTATAAATAATATACACATTCAAAAATAAAATAACTACAAACATGCCGGTTGTGGGTTGTACCCCGAGTACTCGGGGTAATATTTTAAACAACAGTCACTTGAATCATTTTTGGGTACAACCAGAGATATTGAAGGTTTTAACCCGAGTACTCGGGGTCACCTCTGCGGTTGTACCCATTTCCAATATTAAATCTTTACATTCAGCTTCTTACAGGGGTACAACCTACAACCAACATCTTTCGGCGAATCGTATTCACACTATTATCTGTAACGCGAGATCACTTTTGTATGACAGCTAAAATGTGGTAATGTATTCCATTTTGGCGGATGCCAGAAGTGGCACAATAGCTGTCACACGACTGTAGATTTATTGCAGGCTTTAACTTGACAAATTGCAGGCTGTTCAACAATGTGGAATGATGTAATTTTTAACAAAAATTCTGTAACATTTATCCTTTTCAAAGTTACTATATTGCACAATTGATACGCATAAATCTGTTCTTGCTCAATACAATAAGTTAAGATTAGGAAACAAATAAAAGTGAAAATATCATGAAATTACTTACCAAAGAATTGATTCAAGAGCTTCTGGCGGCAGAGCAGGAAACCTGTCTGTCACTATACATGCCCACTCACAGAAGCCACCCTGAAAAGCTTCAGGACCCCATCAGGTTTAAGAATCTTGTCAAACAAATAGAAGAATCACTTTTGAAAAAATATTCAGCAAGTGAAGTAAGAAAACACCTTGAACCTATTGAAGCACTGATTAATGATCCTGATATTTGGAATTATACATTGGATGGATTGGCTGTTTTTAGTGCAGAGGGGTTGTTTGAAGTTATAGGCCTACAAGAATCCGTTGACGAATTGGCAATGGTAGCCGACAGCTTCCATACCAAACCACTCCGGCATTATCTGCAATCGCTAGATCGGTACCATGTTTTGGGGCTTAGTCTTCATGATTACCGCATTTTTGAAGGCAACCGTCACTCACTTGTCGAGGTTGAACTTACTGCTAAAACTCCAAAAAACAACCAGGAAGAGCTTGGCGATGAATTAATTGAAAAGTCTTCAACTGGCGCACCCAGTAGCGGTACAGGGGAAAGTATAAGCAAGCCGAGTAGCCAGGGGGGCAGAAAAGATGATACTGATAATGAGGCTGAGCGGTTTTTCCGTGACGTTGCAAATGTGGTAGAAGAACACTATTCGAAACCTACAGATTGGCCTCTAATACTTGCAGCTTTGCCCGAAAACCAAAATCTTTTGCGGAAGGTAAACAAAAATCCACAACTGCTGGACAAGGGCATCGCCATAAACCCTAGCTCTGTTTCTATAGATAAATTGACCGATATGGCCTGGGAAATAATGAAGCCTGAATATTTGCTAAAACTTGACAATTTGGTTGACCGCTTTCGGCAGGCAAAGGGGCATGGCAAAGGCAGTGACGACCTGAAGGAAGTCGCAGTGGCAGCCGTAGAAGGAAGGGTTGATACCCTCTTGGTGGAAGCTGACCGGCTGATTGCCGTAAGGATTACGAACCTGGTCACGGGCAACACTCAAAAAAGGGATTTGGAGAACCCAAAAGTAGATGACTTGCTTGACGATATGGGAGAATTGGTTACAAAAATGGGAGGCCAAGTATTGGTTTTACCCCCTGAAAAAATGCCTACTCAAACCGGTCTTGCAGCCATATTTCGGTATTAAGGTGAGGTCGATCAATCATACTTTCATAAAATAAGTTTTATTCTCTGTTTACACTAATTACGCTGTTTACGTAAACAGCGTAATTGGCGTAAACAGCGTAATTTAAATTTGAGTGTCTTGTCCTGAAAATAGGTTTACAGAAAAAGTAAATTAGAAACACGTTTATGGAAAAAGAGAATCTCATCCATTAATGGGTGAGCCGTGTGAGGTAGCTCGAGTTGCTCAAAAAAGTAAATCAAAAGGCAATTTTGAATAAGTTTGAAATTATTCTTCAATATAGTGCAAAGGTTTTAAGATTTTTTCTAGTTTTGCAAACTCTAAATTTAAATGCCCAGATGGTGGAATTGGTAGACACGC
>Ga0123338_10000776_pt1 | contig 31828 bp, 29 predicted proteins | sample grotaG_FD_89793 | JGI IMG/M metagenome (GOLD analysis project Ga0123338, IMG submission 89793) | Glacier valley bacterial and archeal communities from Borup Fiord, Nunavut, Canada, to study Microbial Dark Matter (Phase II) -... | ecosystem: Environmental > Aquatic > Freshwater > Ice > Glacier ...
CTCAACTCAAGCCGGAGAAACCACCATGTCCTCACCGGCCCAAACTCTCACCAATCAGCAAAACGCCCAGCACTCCACCGGACCCCGCACGCCTGAAGGCAAGCAGCAGTCCTCCCTCAACTCGCTCAGCCATGGTTTGACCGGACAGACCGTCGTTCTCCCCGGCGAAGACGCTGAAGCGTACGCGGCGTTCCGCTCCACCGTCTTCCAGGATTTCGCTCCACAAAGCTCGCACGAACAGATCCTAGCTCAAACCATCTGCGATACGCAGTGGCGTCTCGAACGCGCCCGCAACCTGGAAATTACTCTGGTCACCCTCGCGCGCCACGAAGAGATTCCCGCACAGTTAGCCGCCATTGAAGACGAGGCCGTGCGCAACGCCCTCATCATCGCCCACGGTTACGATAAGCGCGAAAAGAAAATTCGCAACCTGCAACTTCAGGAAGGCCGTCTCCAACGCACTCTCTTCAAAGCCCTCGACGATCTCCGCGCCGCGCAGGCACTCCGCCGCGAAACCGAACAGGCCAGCCTGTCCGAAGCTATCGCTACTCGCATCGCCTGCCGAGCAACAGACCTCCCCTTCGATCCCGCCCAACTTGGCTTCGTTTTTACAGACGATCAACTCGATCGCGAAGAAATCCGCCGCGCCTTCAGGAAATCGCGGCGCGAAGCATAAAACCATGCCGCTCTATTTTGAATAATCCCCAGGAGTAGCATGGCCCTTCGCATCACCAACCTATCCAAAACCTACACCAACGAAGTGCGCGCGCTCCAGGACCTCACCCTCACCCTCGGCAACAAGATGTTTGGCCTGCTCGGGCCCAATGGCGCGGCAAATTCACGGTCAGGCGACCATCGCAACTCTGCAGGAGCCTGGTTCCGGCGAGATCTGGTTCGATGAAGTGGACGTCCTGAAGAACAAAGACACCATCCGCCGCATACTCGGCTACCTTCTACAGGAATTTGGCGTCTATCCGAAAATATCCGCCATCGATATGCTGAATCATCCCGAGGTCATGAAGGGCATCACTGCAACGGGCGAACGCAAAGATATCGTCGATACTCTCCTGAAGCAGACCAACCTTTGGGACGTTCGCAAGAAAGCACTCTCCGGCTCTTCCGGCGGCATGAAGCAGCGCTTCGGTATTGCACAGGCACCGCTCGGGAACCCCCGCATCATCATCATCGTGGATGAGCCAACCGCCGGCTCGATCCTGCCGGGCGTAACCACTTTCTCAACCTGCTCAGTTCCATCGGCCGCAACACCGTCGTCATCCTCTCTACCCATATAGTCGATGACGTTTGTGAGCTCTGCCCGCGCATGGCCATCATCGCTGGCAGCAAACTGCTCGCGGGTCGCGCGCTTAGAGCCGGGTACCGGTCTTTATTTTCAAGGCGGTCCACTTGGCCATCAATTCCCGGTAGGCTGTTTGTTGCTTCTCGCATGCCTGCAACTGCGTGGCGGTAGGCGCCATCTCTGACTCTTGCAACCCTTGCGCGGCTGCCACCATACGGCTTCCGATATTGCTCAGATCGGCAGGAGCCGCCGGTCCTGGTTCAACAGCCGGTGCAGCGGCGGGCGCAAGAGCTTCCAGTTGCTTCATCAACGCATCGTTAGCACTCGATTGCGTACGCGCCTTCCGCTTCTCCAGCAAGGCTCGCGCTTCCTGGTAAGTGCTAGCCGCGCCCATCGCGCCCGCTTCCATCTGCGCCGTCAAGGTGAAGATCTGCTGCACTTCAGGCGTCACCTTCACGCGCGGATCCAGCTTCACCGTGATCGGTTGCGTCTGCACTTGGCCGTCTACTGTGAGCCGCATCGAATATATACCCGGTGCCACCCACGGCGATGTCGCCGCTGGATTTGTCCGGTGCGGCACTGCGCCACCGACCCCTTCACCGCGCGCACCCGGCCCTGCACCGGGAAGCGGATCGTAATGGACGTCCCAAAGAAACCGGTGCATGCCCGCGCTGGTCTTCAACGTGTTGGGCGGTGCCGGCCAGTACAGCGGCAGTGCGCAATCCAGCGCGCCCGGCGTCTGCTGGCAAAGCTTGTTGTATGCCGCGGGTTCAAGCGCCGGGTCGGGGTTGCGCACCGGGTCAGTGCTGCGATAGCTTCGCACCGCTTTGCCCTGAGCATTCAGAAACTCCAGCTTCACATCGCTCGCCGCGTTCGACAGGTAATAATCGACCACCGCCCCGTTGGGCGGATTTTCACCTGCGGGCCATTCCGGAGGCCACGGCGTAGGGTCGTTTGTATCGAAGCGAATCCGCACGGCGGTTGCGGGCTTGAACAGAAAGGCGCGTGTTGCCGCCGCAGCATCCGCCGCCTGACGCAAGGGCGTCACATCGTCAAGTATCCAGAAGCCGCGGCCATGCGTACCCGCCACCAGATCTGAGCAGAGGCACGATTCGTCGTCTTTCACCTGGATATCGCGCACGGAAATAGCAGGCATATTCAGACGCAGCGATTGCCAGTGATCGCCATCATCGAACGACACCCAAACCTGAGTGTCGGTTGCCGCATACAGCAGGCCTTTCTTACGCGGATCTTCACGAATCGAATTCGCAACCGCGCCTCCGGCGATGCCGTTGTTGATTTCGGTCCACGTCTTGCCACCGTCATGCGTTCGCCAGAAGTGCGGGTTCATATCGTCAAGCCGCAATGTGTTCGCAGCCGCATACGCGGTTCGCGTATCGAAGTGTCCCGCTTCCATGTTGAAGATGCGCGTCCAGGGTTTCATCTGAGGAGGGGTGACATTGATCCAGCGCAAACCGCCGTTGGCCGTCATCTGAATTACTCCGTCCCCTGTTCCGGCCCAGAGCACCTTTACGTCAAGCGGCGAAGGCGCCAGCGCGGTCACCGTCCCCATCGCGGCAGGTGTCACGGTAGCCGCGTACTTGCCCGCATTAGCCGGCACTTCCCACGTCGGCCGAGTCAGGTCACCGCTGATCGCGGTCCAGCTATGGCCGCCATTCAGAGTCTTCCAAACACCCGACGTCGCGAAGAACAGCAAGGTCGCGTCTTTCGGTGACCAGACCAGCGGCTGTGTCCGAACCGTGCGCGCGGGCGGCCCGGGAAATGCCTCGCCGTTCGGCATCGGTACCGCACTAAAGCGCCCAATTCCAGGGGGGCCCACATTATTCTTCTGCGTCGTGACGCGGTTATAGACAGACACCTTTCCGCCATAGACCAAGTCTGGATTCTTCGGATCGGGAGCGGCCTCGCCATACTCCTCAATCCCCACCGGATGCCAATCGTGGAACGTAATGGAACCATCCATGCCGCGGCTATCCACGCACGCGGAACCGGAATCCTGCTGACCGCTGCAGAGCCGGTAAGGGAACGCGTTATCCGCCGTCACGTGATACATGGCCGCGGTGGGCTGGTTGTACCAGTTGCTCCAACTCTCGCCGCGGTTTGCGGAAATCACCGCGCCCTGGTCGCTCACCAGCAGAAGAATATTCGGGTTCACCGGATTGATCCAGGTCTTCTGGTAATCGTCGCCACCCGGCGCGCCACGCACAGCGGACCACGTAATGCCGCCATCTTCACTTCGCCAGAAAACGGTGGAACAGCTATACACCACCCGTTCATTCTTGGGGTCAACTGCAATCGTCGGCAGATCGCCTCCACCGATGCGCACAAGCGGCCTGGGGTCGGGCGTGCTCCGTTGCGCAGAGCTTGCCGGTGTGAGCAAATCATCGGTTGCAAGAAACCAGTGATCGCCCGCGTCGATGGTTTTGTAGAAGCCGATGGTTCCCCCGGCGGCACCGCGCCGGCTACTGCCTGCGCCTTCTGGAGCCGCGCTCGCGACCATAGCGTAGACCGTGTTGGATTTGCTGCCCGCCATGGCAAGGTTCGCCTCAATCATGCGGCCCGGCAATCCGCCCGCTAGCTGCTTCCACGTAGAGCCGCCGTCTATCGATTTATAAATGCCGCCTTCCGATCCACCGAAGGCGCCGTTCTCATAGAAGCCCTGCTGCTGTTGCCATAGGGCCGCGTAAACAACGTTCGGGTTTTTCGGATCGAGCCTTACATCGTTCGCGCTTGTGTAATCGTCCTTGAAGAGCACCTTCTGGAAGCTGGCGCCGCCATCGGTCGAGCGGAACACTCCGCGCTCCGCATTCGGTCCATAAGGATGGCCCAACACCGCAACGAAGAGCCGATTGGGGTCTTGCGGATCTATTTCGATATGCGCGGTCATCTGCGAATCGCGCAGCCCCAGATGGGTCCATGTCTTGCCCGCGTCGAGCGATTTGTACATGCCGTTGCCCACGGCCAGATCGGGCCGGATGATTCCCGCGCCTGAGCCGACGTAAATAATATTGGGGTCTGAGGGAGCCACGGCGATGGCTCCGATCGAACCGGTGGATTGTTCATCGAAGAGAGGCGTCCAGGTAGACCCGTAATCGGTGGACCGCCAGACACCGCCGTTATCGAAGCCCGCATACGCGACGTTCGGCTGGCTCGGCACTCCGGCAACGGCGCGCGCGCGCCCGGCCCGTGGTGGCCCAATGGTGCGCCAGTGCATCTCAGAGTACAGCCGGCTGTCCAGCACCTGCGCGGGGGCACGCGACGTGAGCGCGGTGAGTACGAAACAGGCAAGAGCCACGGAGCGAATCCACATACGGGTAAGATCGCATAAGTAGCGTGCCGTCCGGGCAGCGTTAGGGAGATAATAGGAACGTATGCTTTCGAAGTATTGGCCAGGCAGCGCCGCGTTTGCCGTCTCCTCATTGATCTACACCTCATTGATATATGCGGCGGAAGCGCCGAAGATCCGCGTCATTGAAGAGATTGTCGCCAAAGTCAACAACGACATCATTACGCGCGGAGAGTTGGAGCACACCCGTCAGCAACTGGAAGCTGAGTTGAAGCAGCAAAAGAACCTGGCCGGAGTAGCTCTTGCTACCGAGTTACAGAAGCACCAGGCCGATGCGCTGCGTGACCAGATCGATCAGCTTCTGTTAGTGCAACGCGCTAAAGATCTAAACATTAACGTGGACCCGGATATCACGCGCCGTCTGGCTGAAATACAAGTGGAGAGCAAGATCTCCGACCCCGACAAATTTCACGAATGGATACGGCAACAATCGGGCGGCCAGAGCTTTGAAGACGTCAAGCTGCAGATGAAAAATCAGATTGCGACACAGCGCGTGATCGGGCAGGAAGTCGGGTCGAAGATTGCCGTTCCGCAAGCCGAGATTCAGAAGTACTACGACGATCACAAGACGGAGTTTGTCCGCGAAGAGATGGTGTTTTTGCGTGAAATCCTGATCGCTCCCACGGACAAGACTCCGGCCGGATGGGCGGCTGCTGAAAAGAAAGCGAAAGACATTCAGGCACGGGCCCGCAAAGGTGAAAAATTCTCGCAACTGGCTCGCGATTATTCCGCCGCGGAAAGCGCCAAGACCGATGGCGAATTGGGTTCTTACAAGAAGGGGCAGCTTCGTAAAGAGATTGAAGATGTGGTGTTCAAGCAGAACAAAGGTTACGTGACGGATCTGGTGAAAACGGATAACGGGTACGTATTTCTGAAAGTGGAGGAACGGTACGCACCCGGCCAAGCTTCGCTGGAAGACGTCAAAAATGAAGTGATGGAGCGCCTGTACACACCGCGTATGCAGCCGGCTCTACGCACCTATCTCACCAAGCTGCGCGAGGATGCATTTCTCGAAATCCGCGGTGGCTATGTGGATTCCGGAGCGGCTGCCGGCAAAGATACATCGTGGAAAGATCCGGCTACTCTGAAGCCGGAAACGACTACGAAAGAAGAAGTGGCCTCCCGTAAGAAGAAGCGCCTGCTTGGAATAGTACCCCGCGGGTCTAGCAAGGTAAGCACGAAGCTCGCCCCGCCCACTCCCACGGTGACTCCGGTTCCGCCGCCGCCCCCGCCGCAATGAAGTCCCCCTTCGTCAACGAACTCGCTCTCAATCAACCGGTCACCGCCTGTTTCCTGGTTCACTCGAAAGAGGTGCGCGAGAAGAAAACCGGTGAGCCGTATCTCTCACTGATGCTTGGCGATAAGACCGGCAAGATCGACGCCAAGATGTGGGACAACGTGGCCGAAGTGCTGGAAGTTTTTGACCGCGATAATTTCATCAAGGTGAAAGCTTCCATGCAGCTTCACATGAATCGTCCGCAGTTGACGATTCATAAGCTGCGGCTGATGCCGGACCACGAAGTGGATTTCGCCGATTTCTTCCCTGCCACTTCGCGCAATGTGGATGAGATGTGGACCGAACTTCGCGGGATCGTCGCGGGCGTAAAGAACGGGCACATCAGAGCTTTGCTGAATGTCCTTCTGGATGACCCGGAAATTGCCCGCCGGTACCGCCAGGCGCCCGCTGCAAAAACAATTCATCACGCGTTTCTGGGCGGCTTGCTGGAACACGTGCTCTCGCTTGCCAACCTGTGTCTGGTGACCGCCCGGCATTACCCCATCATCGATCCCGACCTGATGATTGCCGGCGCCGTGCTTCATGACATCGGCAAGATTCACGAACTGAGCTACGAGCGCGGATTTTCCTACACCACCCAAGGCCAGTTGCTGGGGCATATGATGATCGCCCTGCGGATGATCGGGGATAAGATTGCGATTTTGCCTGGCTTCCCGGAACCGCTTCGCACGCTGCTGGAACACATGGTAATCAGTCACCACGGCCATCTGGAGTTCGGTTCACCAAAGCTACCGCAATTCCCGGAAGCGCTGCTGTTGCATCATCTGGACGATATGGATTCCAAGATGGAGTGCATGCGCCAACTGATTGATGGCGATCGCCAGGCGGACGGTTGTTTCACTGCTTACAACACCACGCTGGAACGAATGGTTTTGAAGAAGGCGCGGTTCCTGGAACCGGAGCCGCCAGTGCCCGTGCTGTCTGTTAGTTCAGTTGCCGCCGTTAATTCAGTTAAGGCGCCACCAGCCGATTCGCCCTTTGCTGCTGCTCTTCAATCGGCTCTCTCCAGCGCCGTTGCCCAAACCGATTGACTCGCATTCTGATCCGCGCCACCAACTGGATTGGCGATGCGGTTATGTCGCTGCCTGCGATCCGCGCCCTTCACGACCGCCATCCGCAAGCCGAACTAACGGTGCTTGCACGTCCCTGGGTAGCGGGTCTTTATGCGCGCGAACCTGCCATCGCGCGCATGATCCCGTACACGCCCCGTGCGGGGCGGCGCGACTTGGGTGCCAAGTGGAAAGCCGCCCAAGCCTTGCGCCGTGAGCACTTCGATTGCGCCGTAATGCTTCAGAACGCCTTCGAAGCAGCCGCCGTTGCGCGCCTTGCCGGTATCCCGCGGATTGTGGGTTATAACCGTGACGCCAGAGGCTGGCTCTTGACGGACCCCGTGCCGGTTCCGAAACCCGGTGAACTGCCCCGCCATGAACGCTTCTATTACCTGGAGCTGTTATGCCGCGCTGGCCTGATCGATGCTATGCCGCCGGATGCTCCCATCCGGCTCGAAGGCCTCGCTGCCGCCGGAGAGAGCGGGCGCGCTTATTTCACAAAGCTCGGTATCGCTTCGCCAGTGATCGGGGTCAGCCCCGGGGCAGCCTACGGTAACGCTAAGCGCTGGCTTCCGGAGCGTTTTGCTGAATCGGCGCGCGCCATCGCGGCACCGCTTGGCGCATCCATCCTCGTGTTCGGCTCGGAAGCCGAGCAGCGTCTGTGCGCCGAAGTAGCGCTTCAAGCAGGCGGCATCAATCTGGCCGGCAAGACATCGCTTACTGAGTTCATCGATATGACGGCGGCCTGCGCTTTATTTCTTACCAATGATTCAGGCGCGATGCACATCGCCTCCGCCGCGGGCATACCCACTATCAGCGTCTTTGGAGCCACGGACGACACCACCACGGGCCCCACCGGTGACCGCGCACGCATTATACGAGAGCCTGTGGAATGCAGCCCCTGCCTGTTACGGGAGTGCCCCATCGATCACCGCTGTATGACCCGCGTCTCGGCGGAGCGTGTGATTGCGGAAGCATCTTCTTTACTGGCGGGGTTTCATTAGGGCCATGGATACGCGCTCTAAGATCGTCACCCGGGAAGGCGCAGTCTCTCGCGTCACGGGAATGAAGCCCGTCGTATTGCTCTCCTCTTTTGATGTGCTGACCGTTGAGCGCATTCGCCGCGTGAATCAGCTTGGAGGCGATGCAGATCTTCTGATCGCCGTGATTACTCAGGTTCCCGGTTCCCTGCTGCCGGCGCAGGCAAGAGCCGAACTGGCAGCCTCGCTTGCCATGGTCGACATGGTAGTGATCGACGATGGACCCCTCACGGACTTCCCCGGTGCCCGGATTATTGACGATAACGAAGCGGACCAGCAGCGCACCACGCAATTGATCGAATCCATTCAGCAAAGGAACCGCGCCCCCGGTGAGTGATCAAGCGAAGAAGCAGGTGGAAAGCATCCTGATTGTGCGCTTGGGCGCAATGGGGGACGTGCTGCACGCGCTTCCCGCGGCCGCTTCGCTGAAACACAATTTCCCCGCGTCCAAACTTACCTGGGTGGTGGACGCGCCCTGGGCACCACTGCTGGCGGGCAACCCGTTCCTCGATACCGTGATTCCGTTCGATCGGAAACGCCCGCGCACGTGGTGGCATACGCGCCGCGCTCTTCACCAGAGCCGCTATTCGCTCGCTGTCGATTTCCAGGGTCTGATGAAATCGGCGATCGTCGCCACGCTGGCGCGTCCGGAGCGCATCATCGGATTCAGCCGCGCGGAAGTGCGGGAGCGCGCGGCAGCGTTTTTCTACTCTCAATCCGTGCAAGCGGGTATGGTTCATGCGGTAGACCGCAATCTGGCTCTCGCTCAAGCCGCGGGTGCGGTCAGTTTGCTGCGTCAGTTCCCCCTTCCCCAGGGCACGCCGGAAGGCGACCTTCCCCCAGGTGGATTCGTCCTGGCGAATCCGGTTGCCGGTTGGGCCAGCAAGCAGTGGCCCCTGGAACATTATGCGTCGCTTGCCAGCATGTTGCGCCAGGAATTCGGCCTACCTCTGGTGGTGAACGGTCCCCCTTCGTCACAGGCGATCTTGCAGAGTATTCCCGGCGCACTGGTTCACTTGAGCGGCATCGACGGGCTGATCAATGCCACGCGCCGCGCGACTGCTGTGATCGGTGTCGATTCCGGCCCCATGCATCTGGCGGCGGCGCTCAACAAGCCAGGCATCGCGATCTTCGGTCCTACCGACCCCGCGCGCAATGGACCTTACGGTGGCAGTTTGCAAGTGCTGCGCCACCCGTCAGCTACACCGAAGCTGCGGCGAGCGGATGGACGCAGCGGCGCTTATATTCGCGGTGATGAAATCGATCCCGCTATGCGGGCCGTTACTCCGGAAGCGGTGCTGGCTTCACTAAGAACGCAAGTCGAGTGTCTGGCTTGATGTTCTCGAAGGCCTATGCCGATCGCGTCGCGAGACTGCGTGTGTCCGCCGGCTTCGTCTTAGTCGCGGCGTTTGCCTGGTTCTCGCGACCTACTGGACAGTCTCTAAAACTCGGCTTACCCGTCGCGCTGATTGGCCTGACGCTGCGCGCCTGGGCTGCCGGCAATCTGGCGAAGGACAGCACCCTGGCCATGGCCGGACCCTATTCCCTGGTGCGCAATCCTCTTTATGTGGGAACGCTGATTGCGGCGGCGGGGTTCGCCATGGCATCCGCCAGTTGGCCCCTGGCCTTATTATTCGCGGTTGTGTTCCTGCTGGTCTACTTGCCTGTGATCGGCCTTGAGGAGCAGCACCTTCGTGACATTTTTCCGGAATTTCCGGCCTACGCGGAACGGGTGGCGGCGCTATTTCCAAGATTCACGGTTACGCCTTTGACGAATCGATTTCAATTCGCCTTATATAAAAAAAACCGCGAATATGAAGCGGGATTAGGCTTTTTGGCCGGTGCCGCTCTTCTGATTGTCAAGAGCTACTTGACAGTTTAGGTCAAGGGGGAAAGACGATTACTGGCGCGTATCGAAATGATCCAGTGCTTTGGAACGGGTCGGGCTGTAAAGGACCTCGTCCACCATCCCCAGAAGGGCTTCGCCAATAAATGGTTTCTGGAGAAATTGCCACCCGTAATTCAGAACTAACAACGGGCCCTCGGCATAGCCGGACATGAACATCACGCGCATGCCGGGACGATGCTGAATCATGTGTGCGGCAAGTTGAGTTCCCAGCATACCGGGCATCGTGATATCCGAGAGCAGCAGGTCGATGACACCCGAATATTCAGATTCCATGCGAAGCGCTTCCAGCGGTCCCGGTGCTTGCAGAACGCAATATCCTTTGTTTTCAAGAATGGTCGAAACCATTTTAAGGATCATCGGCTCGTCATCTACGACGAGAATGGCTTTCTTCAGTATGGAATTATGATCCATGAGAAACCGCTTGGCGCGTCATTAACCGGCGACCAAGCCCAAAATGGACGGCTCAGTAAGAAAACGATCTGTACCCTGATCCCGCTTTGGAGTATGCAGAACATCGTTGATTCTTTCCACCAGCACCTGGGCAATAACATGCTTCTGCATGAAGTACCACCCGTAATTCAGTAGTAAGAGGTCGCCCCCGGGGAACCCGGAGATGAGCATGACGTGCATATCCGGACGGAGTTTTTGAAAGCGGGCACCTAAATCCGGTCCGGTGGTTCCCGGCAGTCTGACGTCTACCAGAAGCAGATCAATCTTGTTCTTGAAAGTCTTTTCGATTTCCAAAGATTCAGGCGCACTGCGTGCAACCAGGACTTCAAAACCGGCACGAACCAGGACGTCTTCGACGACCGAAAGCACAGCCGGATCGTTTTCCACCAGAATAATAGTTTCTAGTTTGTTAATTTTTATCACGAAATATCCGCATTACGGTTGCGCATAATCCGCAGCGTGAGCATTTTATCGCCCATTGAGATTAACCAGCGCCTTTTCTAAGCGGTTACGATGCGCGGAGTGGATTGCTTATCACGCCCCGAAATGCATAGTGGTGTGGCGGAGAGGGGGGGATTCGAACCCCCGGTACACTTTAGAGGCGTACGACGGTTTAGCAAACCGCTGCTTTCGACCACTCAGCCACCTCTCCATTCCTTAAGTAGCGTGGTGCGATACTATTGAAGAGATTACCACAAGCCTGCGCGCCCGTAGCTCAGCTGGATAGAGCGTTTGCCTCCGAAGCAAAAGGTCACAAGTTCGAATCTTGTCGGGCGCACCAAGAAGCTGTTTGTTCGCATCACTCTTCTGATCTCAGCCCCTGTTTAGACATTAAAACGTATCAAAACTGTGTCAAAACCGTATCAAAACCCTGTCGAGTCCGGATACGCCGTATCAAAACCCTAAGACTCGTTGGCTTGGCGGTTCAGCTTGGCGAGGGCCTCGCGTTTCATTTGTAGCTTCATCTGTGAGTACTTCTTGAACACCTTCGCATCAGCAGATTGCTTGAGGAGTTGGGTCACCCACTCATCCGCCACCCCGCCCGAACTTAGACGAGTACAAAAGAGCCACAGCGCCCTCACGCTTTCCTCCAATCCGTGCCGTTGCGGCGGAATGCGAGATGGAAATTGTCCGTCGGGAGTCCCTTCCGTTGCCGACGGCCGGTCGCAGCCCGTCGCCTCCGCTCCGCGACGGCGACCGGTTTGCTAAATCGCATAGGATATAACCTCCCCGGCGCGCTAACATAACGGTAATGGAGAAGGTAGCTCGCATTTTCAAGAGCTTTGCCGAAGCGGACGCGGCGGACGTGGAGGAAGACCTCCGCATGCCTCCGGAGCAGCGCATTTCCACCCTGCTGGAATTGCAAAAACGATACTTTGGCGATGCAACTCAACAACGATTTGAGCGAGTTTATCGCATTACTCAACTCGGGAAAAGTTGAATATCTGGTGGTTGGTGCGTTCGCCGTGGCTTGGCATGGCCACCCGCGCTTCACATCGGATATCGATTTATGGGTGAGGTCTTCCGATGCCAATGCGGTCGCAATCGTGGATGTGCTCGACCGGTTCGGCTTCGGTAGCTTAGGGATCGAGCCGAGCTATCGCCGTATCAAAACCGATCCTCCTTGCCTGCGTGAGCCGTGTGTCAAGCGAAGAGCAGACGCCCCGAGTTGTTGAAAATGAAAGCAACAGGGTAGAACTAGCAGAGCAAAAAGAAGCATGCCTCACACCTCCGAAGCAAAAGGTCACAAGTTCGAATCTTGTCGGGCGCACCACACATCCCACAGCACGTTACTGGTCGTTCCCTGTCGAGGAGTATCTCTTCTTTGTGGCCACCTTCAGTAGGTTCTGCTTCTATCGCCAAGCACCGCGTGGCGGGACTGTGAGATGATCTCTCCCATGCGGAAACTTGTTCTATCAGTTGCATCGCTCCTGCTGGCATCCACCAGCTTTGCCCAGGACGAAGCGGATTTCGGCAAGTGGATGAAATCCATTGCCGGCACCATGGGCAGCATGCGCAAGCATTTCGAAGCCAAAGAGGCCGAAGATGCGGCGAAGGATGCCGAAAAAGTTTCCAGCCTGTTCAAAGACGTGGAAGGCTTCTATGCGAAAAGCAGCACCGAAGATGCCGTGAAGTGGGCTCATAACGCTCAACTCGCGGCCAACGAAACCGCTGAAGCCGCGAAATCGAACGACCTCGAAAAGGCCGGCATGAGCGCCAAGAACATCGGCGCCACCTGCGGACCTTGCCACACCGCCCACCGCGAAAAACTTGAGGCGGGCGGCTATAAGATGAAATAGTTGCTACCGCGAACCCTGCTCTGCCTGGCGCTTCTCAGCGCCGCCTGTAAGCCCGCTCCACAAGTGCGCCGCTACACCCTGCATGGCAAAGTTGTATCGGTGGACGCCGCAAATAAGACCGCCAACATCTCCAACGAAAAGATCGAGGGCTGGATGGATGCCATGACCATGGAATATCCAGTCCCCGATCCTTCCAAGCTCCACGCAGGGGATCCCATTACCGCCACTGTGGTTGTAGCCGATTTGAATTACACCCTCGAAAACATCAAATCCCCATAGTTTTTCCGCGTATTGCAACTCCGGCCGCTTACGAGTCATCTGAATCGGCTAGATGGTGAAAATTGCTCAGTATTATGCTGTGGTGTTTGTTGCGATAGGCGTGGCGTTGCTCAACGCCGCGTGCTCATCGAAAGCCAGCGACGCAAAAAGCGCTCCGCAATTCCCCCCTACACCGGTCAGCGTGATCGAAGCAAAAACCGAAAACGTCCCGATCTATAGCGATTATTCCGCACAGACTTTTTCCCGCGATATGGTGGATATCCGCGGCCGCGTGGATGGGTACATCGATCGGCGGCTTTTCCAGGTAGGCGCTGACGTCCGCGCGGGGCAGCCGCTTTACACGCTGGATCGCCGTCCCTACGAAGCCGAAGTGCAAAAAGCAAAAGGCGATTTGCAAAAGGCGCTCGCCGATCTCGATTTCGCCAGGAAGCAAGTTTCCGTTTCCCAGGCCGAAGCCGATCTGGCCCAGGCCGAAGCGAACTCGCTGAAAGCGCTGAATGACGTCAATCGCCTGCAGCCTTTAGTGAAACAGGAAGCCGCGCCCACTCAGGATTTGGATAACGCAATAGCTTCTCTGCGAGCCAACCAGGCCGCATCCAACGCGAAGAGAGCCAACCTCGATCAAACCCGGTTGCAAGCCAGAACGCAAATCGATAGTGTTACCGCGCAAGTGGAGGCGCAGCGCGCTCTAGTGCGCACCGCCGAACTGAATCTGGAATACGCCACCATTCGCTCCCCCATCAGCGGCCGCGTTGGCGACACCCTGATCAATGTTGGGGGCCTGGTTTCGAAGACCGCCGCTCTGCCTCTCACCACGGTAATTCCACTCGATCCGATCTGGGTGCGTTTCAAAGTGAGCGAAGGCGAATATCTGGCCACCATGAAACGCGCCAACACGGAAGTCAGCCGCCTGCCCCTTGAATTGCTGTTGGCCGATGGCAGCACCTTCCCCGCCCCCGGCCGCATCCAGAACACGGTGAACCAGGTGGACCCCAAGACCGGCACGCTTGAGCTGCAAGCCACCTTCCCGAACCCGCGCCATACCCTGCTTCCCGGCCAGTTCGGACGTGTCCGTCTCCGCGTGAACGAACGCGATGGTGTGGTCGTCATACCGCAACGCGCGCTGCTGGAGCTGCAAGGTTTGCAATCCGTTTTCACCGTCGTAGATGGCAAGGCGGTGGTCCGTAGTGTGGTGATGGGTGACCGCGTCGGCCAGGATCAGATTGTCGATCAAGGCCTGAAGCCCGGCGACAAAGTTGTGGTGGAAGGCGCCATGAAACTTCGCCCGGGCGCACCTGTGACGGCGCAGCCCTATAAGGCGCTGCCGGTACCTAAGCCGTAGCGCGTTGAAGGCTCAACTCAAGACTCAACCACCATGGCTAAATTTTTTATCGATCGTCCCATCTTCGCGATGGTCATCGCCATCGTCATCACGCTGGTCGGTGCCGTCGCCATTCCGTCGCTGTCGGTCGCTACGTATCCGGAAGTGGTGCCGCCAGTGGTGCAAATCACTGCTGTATACCGCGGCGGCAATTCACAGGATCTGGAAAAAACGGTCGCCCAACCGATAGAACAGCAACTCGTCGGTCTCGATGGCATGCTGTATTTCTTCTCGCGCTCTTCAAACGATGGCGTCATGACCATCGACGTCACTTTCGAACTCGGCACCAACATTGACCTCGCCACTGTCAAAACGCAGAACAAGGTCAATATCGCGCTCCCCATTCTGCCGTCCGAAGTGCAGCGCCAGGGCGTCACCGTGAAGAAGGTTTCCTCCGCCTTTCTCCTCGCCATCAGTCTCACGTCCACGGACAAGCGTTATGACGATCTCTTCCTGAATAATTACGCCACCATCAACCTGGTGGATAAAATCGGCTCCCTGCCCGGTGTCGGCGATTCGCGCCTGGCCTCCAGCCAGAACTACGGCATGCGCATCTGGGTGAACCCTGACAAAATGGCCAAGCTGGGTCTTACCTCAACCGATGTACAGAATGCCATCCAGTCTCAGAACCGGCAAAATCCGGCGGGCTCCATTGGGCAGCCGCCTGTCGCGCGCGGTACCGAATTTCAATATCCCGTCAACGCGTCCGGCCGCTTGATTGATCCGCAACAGTTCAACGACATCGTCATCCGCGCCTTGCCGGACAGCTCTCTCCTGCGTCTCCGCGATATCGGCCATGCGGAACTTGGCGCTCAGGATTACAAGACCTATAGCCGCACCAACGGCCGTCCTTCGTCGATCATCATCGTCTATCTCACGCCGGGCGCGAATGCGGTCCAAACGGCCAATAACGTCCTGGCCTATATTGAAGACGCCAAGAAATCCCTGCCCGCCGGCCTGCGCTTCGACGTTCCGTATGACGCCACCAAATTCGTTCGCGCCGCTATTTCAGATGTAGTCCTCACGCTCTTCATCGCAGTCGGGCTGGTGATTTTCGTCGTGTTCGTATTTCTCCAAAACTGGCGCGCCACGCTCATCCCGCTCCTCACCGTTCCGGTCTCCATCATCGGAACCTTCGCGCTTTTCCCGCTGCTGGGCTTCTCCATCAACATGACCAGCATGTTCGGTCTGGTGCTTGCCATCGGCATCGTAGTGGATGACGCTATCGTCGTCGTGGAAGCCGTTCAACTCAATCTCGATAACGGGATGAAAGCGCGCGACGCGGTTGTCAAAGCTATGGAAGAGGTCTCCGCGCCCATTGTTGCGATTGCGTCCATCCTTGCCGCGGTCTTTATACCGGTCGCCTTTCTGGGCGGCATCAGCGGTCAGATTTACCGCCAGTTCGCGCTCACCATCGTGGTCTCCGTTCTTATCTCAGCATTCAATGCACTCTCGCTCAGCCCCGCGCTTAGCGTGCTGCTGCTTCGTCCCCGCAAAGATTCGAAGGGTCTGCTGGCGCGCGGCTTCGATAAGTTCAATCAAGGTTTCAACTGGACCCGCTCGAAATACCTGGGCGGTGTCGGCTTCCTGCTCCGCCGCAGCGTGCTTGCATTCGCCGCGCTCGCTGCTTTCGTTCTGCTGGCCGGTGTGCTCTTCAAAGTTCTTCCCGGCGGCTTCCTGCCCGACGAAGATCAAGGCGTCTTCTTCACCGCCGTACGTCTTCCCGATGGCGCTTCGCTGGAACGCACACGCCTGGTGACCGCGAAGGTGGAACAGATCCTCAAAGATACGGACGGCGTCCAGTACATCACCGTCTTCGGCGGACTCGACCTTCTCACGCAGACGAATAATTCGAACGTCGCGACAGTGATCGCTGTTCTCACACCGTGGGAAGACCGCAAGTCGAAGCAGTTGCAATTCGCGTCCATCCTCGGCAGTGCTTCCCAAAAATTTAACGGCATTCAGGAAGCTCTCGTCTTCGGTTTCGGTTTGCCGCCCATCCTGGGTCTCGGCACGTCCGGCGGCTTTGAGTTCATGCTCGAAGATAAAGCCGGCACCGATACGCAGCAGTTTTCGAACGTCATCGATCAGACGCTTGCGGCGACGCGCACGCGCCCGGAATTCACCTTCGTCCAAAGTATCTTCCGCAACACAGTGCCGCAGTACAAAGTCACGCTCGATACCGATAAGGCGCAGACGCTCGGTGTTCCCATCACGGATGTTTACAACTCTCTTCAGACATTCCTGGGCGGTCTTTACGTGAATGACTTCAACCGCTTCGGCCGTACCTGGCAGGTGGTCCTTCAAGCCGATCCCGATTTTCGCGATCGTCCTTCCGATATCAGCCGCTTCTATGTCCGAGCCGGCTCGGGCGACATGGTTCCCCTCAGCACCCTGGTGAAAGTGGAGCCCATGACCGGCCCTGAAGTGGTCTATCGTTACAACCGCAACCGCGCCACCAAACTGATCGGCATCAACGCTCCGGGCTATAGCTCAGGGCAAGCCGCTGCCGCCATGGAAGAAGTTGCGAAGCAGACCCTTCCCACCGGCTACGGTTATGAATGGACCGGCACCGTCTTTCAGGAAAAACTTTCCGCCGGTAAAGAAGGCTTCATCTTCGGCTTTGCCGCCGTGCTGGTTTTCCTGTTCCTTGCCGCTCTGTATGAAAGCTGGTCCATTCCTTTTGCCGTCATCCTTGCTATCCCGCTGGGCATCTTCGGCGCGCTCGCCGCCATATGGATACGATCGTTCGCCTACGATATTTACACGCAGATCGGTATTGTCACGCTTATCGGTCTGGCCGCCAAAAACGCCATCTTGATTGTTGAATTCGCCAAGCTGAAACGCGAAGAAGGAAAGTCGATTCACGATGCGGCCCTGGAAGCCGCCAACCTGCGCCTGCGCCCCATCCTGATGACCTCGTTCGCCTTCCTGCTCGGCGTGATGCCGCTCTTGTTCGCAACCGGCGCGGGTGCTTCCTCACGCCGCGCGCTGGGCACCGCAGTCTTCGGCGGCATGTTCTGCGCCACCATCTTCGCTGTCTTCCTGGTGCCTGTCCTGTATTTCGCGATCGATAAGATCGCGGAGCGCGGCAAGAAAGAGCCGGCTCTTGTAAACGCCACGCCTTCTCCGGTAGGTGCTGATTAATGCGCGCTCTCATTGCACTAGCGGCACTAATCACCGCACTCGTCACGGCCGGTTGCACCGTGGGCCCGAACTATCGCCGGCCCCCCAGCCAGACGCCCCCGGCCTTCCGCGGCGTCACGCCGGACACCCAGCCCACAGCCGATTCCATCGCCGATGTGAAGTGGCCCTCGATATTCAATGACCCACAACTCACCGCCCTCATCACCACCGCACTCACCGATAATTACGACGTCCGTATCGCAGCCGCGCGTGTTCTGCAAGCTCGCGCACAGTTCGCCATCACCCGCTCCAACATCTTCCCCACGCTCTCCGGTTCGGCCTCCAACACGGCCCAGCGCGGTTCCTCGGTGGGGTCGATTGTCTTAATTCCCCGTGGCACCAACCTCGATGTCGATTACACTTCCACCGGCTTCAATCTCTCCTGGGAACTGGACGTATGGGGCCGCCTGCGCCGCCTCTCCGAATCCGCCCGCGCCCAGTATCTGGCCACCGAAGAAGGCCGCCGCGCCGTTGTTACCACGCTGGTGGGCGACATCACCAACAATTACCTGTTCCTTCGCGAAGCTGACGATGAACTCGCCATCGGCCGCCGTACCGTCGGAATTGCGCAGCGCAGTTTGGAACTCACCCAAATCCGCCGTCAGGGCGGAGTAGCCACCTCGCTCGATGTTCGCCAAGCTGAACAGTTTCTCTACACTGCCACTGCCCAGATCGCCGCCTCCCAACGCCAGATCGAACAGTTCGAAAATCTGTTGAGCCTTCTGTCCGCGAAAATCCCCGGCCCCATCCCGCGCGGTAAAGCAATTACCGATTTCTTCTCGCCGCCCACCATTCCGCCAGGCCTTCCCTCTGCCTTGCTGGAGCGCCGCCCCGATATCCGCCAGGCGGAACAGCAACTCATTGCGGCTAATGCCAACATCGGCGCAGCCAGGGCCGAATACTTTCCGCAGATTACGCTTACTGGCCTGCTGGGCGTACAATCCCGCGCTCTCACCAGCCTCTTCACACGCTCCGCTGAGAACTTCAGCATCGCCCCCGGTGCCACCGTGCCCATCTTCAACGCCGGCCGTATCCGCAATCGGGTTCGCTTCAGCGAAGCGCAGCAACAGGAAGCGCTGGCCAGTTACCAGAAATCTATCAATACCGCTCTCCGTGAAGTTTCAGATTCGCTGGTTGCCTATCGGCGTCTGAACGAACAGCGCGCGCAGGAAGAACTTCTGGTAGCCGCGCTTGTGGATGCCGAACGCCTCTCCACCCTCCGGTACCGCGGAGGCCTGGATAGTTACCTCCAGGTTCTGGACGCGGAACGGAATCTATTTACCGGCCAGCTCAATCTGGCCCGCCTGCGCCGCGATGAACTCAGCGCTGTGGTGGATCTTTACCGGGCCCTGGGCGGCGGCTGGCAATAGCCGGTATACACGCACAAACGCCTCGCTCACCTCCGCCCCCACCAACTTGCCGCGGGATCGCATTTCTTCCGGCGGCTCTTCCCCGAAGACCACCGCGTAATCGATCGGAATACTCTCCCGCACCCAATCCAACCCCGCCAGTGTTCCCGCTTCGGGCGATTCCAAACCCCACAAGCTTCCGCTCTGCCCCTCACTGACCTTCGGTTTAAAAGCCACGCTAAAAATGCCCGCTGCAGACTGATAATCCGAAAGATCCACCGCGTGCCTGCGTACAGCTCCTAACGCTTCCAAATGCAGCAGCGGATCGAACGACAGGCGGTCTGTCTCGAATTCGCGGGCCGCCAGCGGAGCAGGGTAACGCACCCGGACAAACCGGGCACCCTCCGGCAGTTGGTCCATCGCCGCCAGATAAATTCCGGCCGCCGCGCTGGTTTGCCGTACCTGCCGCGCGGCCACGGCTAGCTGTGCCAGTACCGACGCCGCGATAATCACGGCCGTAGCTACCTGAAACCTCCTGAGCCGGTCTACCGAATAGACCAGTATGCCGCCGAACAGGAACACAGCCCAGGCAAATCGCATCTTTACAACGGATCCGCTGAAGCCCAGGTCCGGAATCAGCAAGTAAAAGCAGAACGCGATGCCCGCCATCACGGCCAACGCACCGCGCGCCGATTTCCATTCCGTGCGCCTCATCAATAGAATTGCAGCCACAATCAGGCAGAGCCCAGCGGGCCACAAAACCCGCATCTCCCCAACCCAACCGCTTGCGTAGAAAAATGTATTTCGGGGAAAACTGAGGAATGCGGCACGGGTGTCAGGTTGCAACAGAACCCTACCGTGAAAGCCCGCGGCATACGCCAGCACCAGCGCCGCTGTGGGTACAATCGCGGCGGTAAGTCTTGCCAATGCGCCCCAGCCGTTTCGTGCCCACGCCCCAATCACGAAGAGAGCCACGGCGGCCAGAACAGCCGGAATCAGGTGAGTGAAAAAGATGAACACCATCGCGACCGCAACCAGGGTTGCCAGCCGCTGATTAATGTTTTCCTGGTGCCGGATGAAAAACCCCACCAGCGCCATCAACAGCGCCATCCCAAGATAAAAGTTATAAAATCCGGCCCACAGGAACCAGGATTGCGTCAGCCAGTTGCCCATCATCAGCGCGCCCGCTGTAGCTCCCGAAAGCGCACCCGCGCAGTACGCGATCGCTCCATAGCCCGCCAGCAGGCACAGCGTCATCAGGAAAGCTTCAGCCCGTTCGGGTCCGAATACGCCCAGGAATCCAGCCAGAATCAGTGTGCCGGTCCAGTTCGGCAGCGCCGTTTTCTGCACCCGGTAAAGCTCATGATACGGAGAGACATGGCGGTGAAATAACAGATCCTTGGTAACGAATGCCGTGTACACATGGGAAGGTCCATCCTGGGTCACAAAATGCGGAACACTCCACGGAATATAAATCTGAAATGCAAGAATAGCCACGGAAACATACGCGAGCAACTTCATTGAGGCATCGAGTATACGTCATCGTCCCCACGCTTCCTTTCTCGGCCATGCTTAAATAGGCAATCGGACCCACAACGCAAGATGGATGAACGTACCACCGGCCGCGACCCTTTCGCGCAAAAACTGCGCGATCTCGAAAGCGAATTAAAATCTATTCGCGGTGCGGTCGATCACCAGAATCACGAATTCGCGCGTATTCATTCTTCACTTGCCGCTCTCCAAACTTCGCTCCGAAAGCAGGCCGCGCTAGCAGCGTCTGCGTCTCTTCACGCCAACCCAACTGGGCCTGCCGGCGCAGCCCGCAAACTGCATGCAATCGTCTCAGAATGGTATGTCGCCGCTGCCCGCACGCTCCTCCGCACGAACATTGAAGCTCTTTTCGATAAGGAATATTACCTTTCCCGCATTCATGGGTTGACAGCATCCGGGCTAAATCCGGTTTACCATTACCTGCGCTATAAGTCCGAAGTTTCCCCTCACTGGCTCTTCGATAGAGATTATTACCTGCGCTCTTATCCGGATGTGGCCGCCGCAAAGGTCGACCCCCTGGTCCATTTTCTGCGTTCCGGATGGCGCGAGGGACGCAATCCGCATCCCCTCTTCAATACGGATTTTTATCTTAGCCAGGTGCCTGAGCTAAGAAACGGCGTTCACAATCCAGTCACCCACTACCTTCAAATTGGCTGGCGCGAACACCTTCAGCCACATCCTCTGTTTGACGGTAAATTCTATTTGGCTACCTATCCCGACATCGCTGCCGCTGGGATGGATCCCCTTACGCACTATGTTCTCTTCGGTGCCCCGGAAGGCCGCCAACCGCATCCCTGGTTCGACGTTGCTTTCTACCGCGCCGGCAACCCCGATGTCGCACAGGCCAAAGTAGAAGCCATTCAGCATTACATCGAATACGGAGCGTCGGAAGGCCGTAGCCCCCATCCCGTCTTCGATACTCTCTTCTATCAGGAAGAGTACGGCCACGCTCTGGCCAGCCTCAGCCCGCTCGAACATTTCGTTCGCACGGGGCAGAAGGAAGGTTACCGCACCACCCCGTCGGATTGCGTCGAGCGCTTCCTGCCGGTTGCTCCGTACTCTCCGCCTCCCCCGCGCGGCCGCACGATAGACATCGTCGTGCCCGTATATCGCGGGCTTTCGGAAACCCGCGCCTGCATTGAAAGCGTCCTCGCAGCGGCTAACAAAGAACCTTTCGAACTCATCGTGATTGATGATCGTAGCCCGGAACCGGCCCTCACGGCATGGCTTCGGGAAGCCTCTGCCGGTGGCGCGTTTACCCTTCTTGAGAACCCGGCCAACCTGGGCTTCGTGGCCACCGTGAACCGCGGCATGTCGCTCCATCCGGATCGCGATGTTCTGCTTCTGAACAGCGACACCACCGTAGCCAATGACTGGCTTGACCGTCTGGTGCGCTCCGCTTATAGCTCGCCCCGTATCGGCACGGTCACTCCGCTCTCGAACAACGCGACCATCTGTTCTTACCCGCGCTTTTGCGAAGACAACTCCCTGCCGCCTCTCACCAGTCCCGAAGAGTTGGATCGCCTTGCCGCCACGGTGAATCAGGGCCGCGTTGTCGATGTCCCCACCGCGGTCGGCTTCTGCATGTTCATCCGGCGCGATTGTCTTAACAGCACCGGCCTGTTCGATGTGGAAGCCTTCGGCAAAGGCTATGGCGAAGAGAATGATTTCTCCCTGCGCGCCGCCAGTGGTGGGTGGCGCAACGTTCTGGCCGCCGATACTTTTGTATTCCACGCCGGAAGCGTTAGCTTTGCCAAAGGTGCCAGTCTCCTTCGCCAGCGCGGCGTCCAGGCCATCACGGACCGTTACCCGAATTATCTGGCGCTTGTCTCACGCCACGTCTCACGCGACCCCGCGCAGCCTTACCGCTTCGCCCTCACTGCCGCGCGCTTCCGCAATTCGCCCAACCCCACCATCCTGCTGATCACTCACGATCTGGGCGGCGGCATTCCTCAGCACATCCAAGAGCTTGTGCAATCCCTGCGCGGTAAAGCCAATTTCCTGGAACTGCAACCCGAACAAGGCTCCGTCGTTCTGCTTCGCTCTCCAGATCCGGCCGATGGCATCTCGCTTCGCTTCGATCTCTCGCGCCAGTACCCGGCGCTGCTCAGCCTGCTGCGCTCCGCCAATATCTCGCGCATGCACATCCACCACGTCCTGCGCCATTCCTTTTCCCTTGAAAAACTCCGGCACGATCTGAATGTCCCGATGGATTTCACGGTGCACGATTACCTTGCCATCTGCCCCCGTTTCGTTCTCGCCAACCCCGATGGGAAATATTGCGGCGAACCCGATGAATCCGGCTGCAATGAATGCATACGCACCACGCTGCCTCACCTCAATCTGGATATCGGCTCATGGCGCGCAAAATATTCCTGGCTCCTGAATTCCGCTGAGCGCGTCATCACCCCGTCCGTCGATACCGCCGCCCGCATCAGCCGTCATTATCCCGCCGCCAATATTCAACCGGCGGTCCATCCCGCCCAAGCTCCGGCCAAGCCGGTGCAGCCGCCGCGCATTGCACGGGAAGGCACACTGCGCATTGCGGCTCTCGGAGTGATGTCGTGGCATAAAGGCCTGAAAAATCTGGAGCGTTGCGCCCAAATTGCGAAAGAACGCGATCTGCCTCTCGAATTTGTTCTGGTAGGTTATTGCGAACCGCAAGTGCGCTCCCAAGGGCCTTTCACTTTTACCGAAACCGGCGAGTACACAAGCAGCGAGTTGCCCGGCGTTCTTGCGGATACCGACCCTGGCATCATCTGGTTCCCGCAGCGCTGGCCTGAAACTTTTAGCTACACTCTCAGCGTCTGCCTGGAACATGGTTACCCCGTCGCGGCACCGCACTTGGGCGCACTGCCGGAACGCCTCAGCGGACGCGCCTGGACCTGGGTTTACGATTGGTCCACGAAACCGGAAGCCCTCATTGAACTCTTCCTTCGCATTCGCGAATCCATGGTCAGCGGTATTGCGCCTCATACTCCGCCCGCTCGCCCTCAAGCGAACCCTGTTTATTACCCGGACACTTACCTGGCACGGCACCGCACGGCCGTACAACTGATTTCAAGCTCCGGCGTCGAACCCGCGGTAGACCTCCGCGAACCGGGACGACTTTCCGTTATCGCTCTTCTCTCGTCCTATGAATCCGGGCAAATGCAAAGTTGCGGCTACATACGCGCTTATCTGCCGCTGATTCACGACAAGATGGAGAGCTTTATCCGGCTCGCCGTCACCACTCCCGAAAGTGCCCTTGCAATGAGAGCTGATGTTCTGCTGGTTCAGCGCACCACCATCCCTACCCTCGCGCTGGCGGAGGAACTGGTCCGCCATTGCCAAACTTACGGCATGCGCATCGTCTACGAAACCGATGACGATCTTTTCAACATCCATCCTGGTCATGCGGATAGCAGCTTCTATACTCCGCTGATCGCGCCCGCCGAACTGGTCGCACGGCACGCGGCCATGGTGCTTGTTTCAAGCCCTGTCCTGAAGCAGCGCCTGGCTCACCTGAATCCCGATATCCGTGTCATCCCGAACGCTCTTGACGAGAAGTTATGGTTCCACACGCCAAAACCCGGTAGCAAAAAACGGTTCGGCACCACCGGCAAGCCGGTGCGGATTCTATACATGGGCACCATGACTCACGGTAAGGATCTGGAAATTCTGGAAGAGCCCATGCGCCGCCTGAAAGCCGAATTCGGAGACCGTGTCGAGTTAGATCTCATCGGCATCATGCCGGATCATCGCAAGCGCGATTGGTTCAACGTCATCCCCGTACCCGATATTTACGGACACTCGTACCCTCTCTTCGCGGAATGGATTCGCAAAGAGAACAACTGGGATTTCGCTGTTGCCCCACTCGTCAACGATGAATTCAACCGTTGCAAGAGCTACATCAAGTACCTGGACTACGCCGCTCTCGGTCTGCCCGCCATCTTCTCCGGCATTGGAGTATTTGAAAGTGTGGTCCGTGAAGGCGAAACCGGCATCTGCGTACCCGGTCCCGGCTCCTGGTACCCGGCCATGCACCTTCTCGTTACCGATTCAAAACTGCGCCGCCACATGGGGGAAGCCGCCTATCTGGATGTGGAACTGAATCACACACTGGCCGCCCAGCAATCGCTCCGGCGCGATCTGTGGAATCAGATCGGCAATCTGCCTGCCGTGCGTTCCAGCAGCACGATCGTTTCGTTTTCGGAAGAAACCACCGCCATCAGTTCGAAAGGTATTTGAAAATCGTGCCGCGCGGAAAGTAAAAAGCTCAGCAGATCGCTGGTGGCCCACACGTTGTAATGGATGCTGTAATCTTCTTCCATCAGTTGCTCAGCGCGAACCTTGGCCTTGTCCGGCGGCAACTGATACACCAGATGCGCCCACTCATAAAACAACTCCGCGCATCCGGCGCGCTGTCCACTCACATAAGCACTTTTCAAAGCTGCATACAAGGTCACGGGGCGCCGTAAATCGAACGTGTGCCGCTTATCCGGCACGGCCAGATATAGAATGCCGCCCTGTTTCACCACCCGCAGCATGTTATGGATACTGCGGATCGGGTCCGGGCAGTGCTCCAGGAAGTGATTGGCGATCGCGAAATCCTGTGAGTCTTCGGCGATATGTTGTAGCAACTGCCCGTCGTCCACAATGTCCGGCGCTTGCACCGGTATTTTCGCCATCTCCGGATAGTGCTCCAGCAGCTTCTGCAAACTCATGCGGTCGATATACCGCACCTGGCAGGCACCGTTCAGACGCGTCGGTTTCTGCAGTGCCCCAATCTCAATCCCGCTTCCGCGTAGGTACCGGTTCGCCAAACCCACGCGCACGGCGTTTTCGTATTCCTGCAACTCGATAGCGAATTGGAATAACGGGCCGCTCTCATACCGGTGCAATCCGTCAGACTGGACAACGGAAACAGTATGAGTTCCTATGCGGTGGCACAGCGGAGACAGGTCCGCGCGAAACCCCGTCATCAGCAGCTGCTTGGTTTGAAAGTGCTCCGCAACATCGGTGCGCGCATCCCGCGGAAGCCGCAAATATTCTTCCACGCCCGTTTCTTCATGCCGCGCCCGCGCAAAAATGTGTTCGGCCGGTGGCTTGTCCGCGGCGATCATAGCCCAACCCGATATTCCAAAATCGGCCCGCGCCGGTATCTTTAAAATCTGTCCCGCCGCAACCATCACACGGTCCAACTGCACCACTCCCGGCCCCGCCACGGCCAGCCCCCGAATTGCTTCAGGCAGGTCCTGCAACAGCCACGCACTGTTCCCCGTCGCCTGCTTCGACGCCGTCCAAAGGGAGTGCTCACCGGAAAGGCCGGCAAAGTGATATTGCAGTTGAATCAACAGCGCATATTTTTCCTGCCGCGCCGCCTCTTCTTCGGTTCCGTCACGCACCACAATAACCGCCGGCTTTGAACCGGAGGACAGGGTATCGCGCAGCAGATCGCGCTGCCACGCATACTCGTCAATCACCAGCAATTCATGGGAGCCCTTCGCAAATTCCCCAAAGTGGTAAATCCCTTCCGGAATCACCACAACTGAAATGCCCGGCAAATCCCGCGCCAATTGCCGCGCCTCGCTCGAATTGGCTTGGCGGCACAGCACCGTAACCGGCATTCCCTCGCGCGCAATGTTCGCCACAACATCCCAACTCGGACGGTCCGCGCTCAACGCGTAAACTGCTGAAAACGTCTTGCCCCCCGGCAGCAAACGCCGTACACCTTCCACTTGGACTTTCCCCCCTGGGACCATAACCTCCAGTATTGCAACGATTACCCAACTCCCCCGGTCACAATTTTTTTTAATCTCTATTTGCCGTGCTTTGAGCCACATACACGAAACTCTCACCAAACTCGCGTAGCATTCGCGCTAGTCTGAACTCGCCGGGACAAGGTTCCCGCGGTTGACTCCCGGGCTGGGCACCTGGAAGCACCCCGCGACAGTTCCACCCGGGATTCAGCTTCTCCGTCAGACATAGCGGAGTTGCGGTGCGCCGGTAGAAGGAGGGAGGTGCTCCTCTACCGGCTTTGTGGTCCCGGCCTTAGGGCCGGGATTCACTTCGGCCGCATAATGCCTGCTGCAATCCGCGCGGCAATCCCGCTGCTCACAAAGCGCGTCGAAAACGCCATCAACCGGTTCTGCATTCCCGCCACAACCACGCCCTTCCCGCGCCTCATCGCCTGATATCCAATCTCCGCCACCTCGCTCGCCTTCATCGTTTTTCCGTCCGCAAATAACTTGTCGCTCGCCCCGCTGACGGCCGCAAACTCCGACGCCGTCGCCCCCGGGCACAACGCCGTAACGGTCACCCCGGTCCCTCGCAACTCCTCCCCCAGCGCCACGGAAAAGGACAATACATAGGCCTTAGTCGCGCAATACACAGCCATGAACGGTCCTGGCTGAAACGCCGCCGTGGACGCCACATTCAGAACCCTTCCCCTTCCCCGCGCAATCATCCCCGGCACCAATAACCGGCTCACCTCGGTCAGCGCCCGAATATTCAGATTCACTTCGCCGGTCTGTCCCGCAACCGGCAACTCGGCAAACCGCCCGGCCAGCCCATATCCCGCGTTGTTTACCAGCACTTCCACTTCAAGCCCGTCGCAAGCCGACGCCAGTTGCTCCGCCCCATCGGCCGCACCCAGATCGCAAACCACCACCTTCGCTTTCCGGCCGCCGCCTTCAATTGCCCGCGCTAACTCCCGCAAAGGCGCTTCCCGCCGCGCCGTCAGAATTACGTCGAAATCGCGCGCACAACACTTCGCCAGCTCCGCCCCAATTCCAGCCGACGCGCCCGTCACCAGTGCCCATGCCATAGCCCTCACTCTCTCACGCGCCGCTTGACCTCTGCGTGATTGCCATCCAAATACGGATAAAGTGTATGGCTAGGAACTTTACTTTCGATGAACCAGCATTCCGCCACCCTGATCGCACTCGCGCTAGCCGCAACGGCAGCAAGCTCCCAAACGCCACCGCCTGCCGCTACTGCTTCACAGGCCAATGCCTCACAGCCTACGCGCCAAGCTGGACAAGGCACCCCGCCCCCCATGCCTCCCGGCCCGAATCCTAATTCCCAATACCGCCTCGGTCCGGATTCCCTGCCGCAGGAAGGCGTCCCCAAAGGTGAAATCCGCGGACCCTTCACGCTTCCCAGCCAGGTCTATCCCGGCACCCAGCACACCTACTGGGTCTACGTCCCCGCGCAATACGATCCAGCCATCCCCGCCGCCCTCATGATCTATCAGGATGGCCAGGCCTTCAAAGACGAGAAGGGCGATATCCGCGCGCAGAACGTCATGGACAATCTCATCTACCGCCGCGAAATTCCCGTCATGCTGGGCGTCTTCATCAATCCCGGCCGCACGCCCGAACAGGCAGAACCCTCTCCCGCAACAGGCTGGGGCGATGGCACCACAAACCGTGGCACCGAATACAACACGCCCGATGATAAGTACGCCCGCATCATCACCGAAGAGCTCATGCCCGCTCTCGACAAGGAGTACAGCATCTCGAAGGACCCGGAAATGCATGGCATCGGCGGCTCCAGTTCCGGTGCCATCGCCGCGTTCTCCGTCGCCTGGGAGCGCCCCAATCAATTCCGTAAAGTGCTCAGCAACGTTGGCAGCTTTACTGACATCCGCGGCGGTTACGTCTATCCCGAACGCGTCCTGGCCGCTGAAAAAAAGCCCATCCGCATCTTCCTGTGCGATGGCCGTAACGACAATCGCGGTCTCCGCAACGGCGTCTACGATGAGAAGCGCGATTGGTTCTATCAGAACGTCCGCCTCATGAAAGCGCTCACCCAGAAGGGTTACGACGTCAATTATTCCTGGGGCGTCAACCTGCACGGCCAGAAATTCGGCGGCGCCATCATGCCTGAAATGATGCGCTGGCTTTGGCGCGATGGCCCCGTATCAACTGACGTCAATGACATGGTGGAACGCGGCTTCCGCCAACCCGCCAAAAAGAGCTAAGCCCGCACTCCCCGAACCGTGAATGCAGACTGCCGCCCACTGCTCTCCCCTCACTTCAACCTCACCGTTGAGTTGCCTCTCAAAACCATCGTTCGCGGCTCTACCTGGCGTAACCGCAGCACCGGTGTCGCCAAGTTCAAAACGAAGGAAATGGGAAGCAGATACCTGTTCATCTGCTTCTATATATGGCTGGAAAAGTATTTCAGTCGCGGCGATTATCGGAAGGATTAAACCGCTTCACCGGCGTTGATCTTCGCGGCCACGACAAAGTCGTTTCGATGCAAGCCCTCAATCGTATGCGTCCACAGCGAAACGGTCACCCGCCCCCACTCGGTCAAAATAGCCGGATGGTGATTCTCAGCTTCCGCAACCGCCCCCACACGATTCGTAAACGCCAGTGCGTCCGCAAAATTCGCAAACTGAAACTCGCGCGTCAGCTTCCCAATTCCGCCGCTCTGGACCACATCCCAACCCGGCACCTGTTCCATCAGCCCCGGCATTTCCGCTTCGGTCACGGCAGTGGACCCCGCGCGGCAGGCAACGCACTTCTCCTCGGTAAGCATGCCCCAGTGTAGCGCCGTGTCACCATATACAAGTGCGCATCGGCCTCCTCTCCGACACACACGGCTTTCTCGATCCCGCCATCTTCACCCACTTCGCCCTCTGCGATGAACTCTGGCACGCGGGTGATTTCGGCCCACCCGAAATTCTCGATCAACTGCGCGCCTTCAAACCCACCCGCGGCGTTTTCGGCAACATCGATGGCCCCGAAATCCGCGCCCAACTCCCCAAAGATCTTTCCTGGAACTGCGAAGGTATCAGCGTCTATATGACCCACATCGGCGGCTACCCGGGCCATTACGATCGCCACGCCAAAGCCGAGCTTCAACGCCTGCGCCCCAATCTGTTCCTCTGCGGCCACTCCCACATCGCCAAGGTGATGCGCGATCCCAAACTCGGCAACATGCTCCACATGAACCCCGGCGCCTGCGGTCACAACGGCTGGCACCACGTCCGCACGCTCCTGCGCTTCACCATCGAAAAATCAAAAATCTCTTGCGTCCAAGCCATCGAACTCGGCCCCAGAGGCCGCACCGCCTAATACCCCCGGAATTTCTCTATATCCCGCCGGTCCCGTTTCGAAGGCCGTGCCTCTTGCACGGGGTCGAACAACAGCATCGCCCGCTTCTCTTCCATGGCCTTCGCACGCGCTTCCCGGCTCGCATCGGTCTCGCGATAAAGCGTCTGCGCCACCGCAGCCGGCCCGCGCATCTCCGTCAGCAGCAGCACCTCCACTTGAAACTCCCCGGCATCGCTCTTGATTCGCAGCACATTCCCCACCCGCACCTCGCGCCCTGCCTTGGCCGCTTGCTCGTTATCGGTAATCCGGCCAAGCTCGCAAGCCCGCGAAGCCATCGCCCGAGTCTTAAAAAACCGGGCCGCCCAAAGCCATTTATCCATCCGGACGCGCGTCACGCTTTCACCTTACCTGTTCCGTTTCAGATACTCCACAATTTGCCATCTCTGCGCTTCCGGCAGATGCGCGAATGACGGCATCCCCCGATAGAGCGATCCGTTTCGAAGCACCCAGAACAACGCACCCGCAGGTGCATCCCGAATCGGCGAAGAATTCAACAGAGGCGCTTTCCCCGCGCTTCGTTCCCCGTGGCATGGTTGGCATTCGCGCTCCACCAGTTTCGCCCCCGCACGCGCCGCAGTCTCATCGCCCTCGTACGGATTCGCAGCCGCACTGGCGGCAACCGGAGCGTGCCCCAGCAAATCCGTTCCGGCTTGACAAATCGTCCCCAGCGCCAGCACCAGACCCATCCACTTCATCGCCGCCGCCCGAATTGCGCAATCTCATACGACACCCCAAACCGGATCATCATCCGCGCGCTCTTGTCCGTCAAACCAAAGCTGGGCGAAATCTTGAACGTCGTCCCCCCTCCTGAAGTCCATCCCACCGTTGGCGCAAGGTAGTGCGAAGTGTCATGAACGCCAAAATCCGCATGCGTCCCCAGTCCTCCATACATCTCCACTCCCACCTGGAAATTCTCCGCGCAAAAGGTGCATCGCTCAGGCCGCGCCGCAAACGCCAGTGGCCTGCTCACTCCCGCCGCGTACCCGAATTCGAACGGCGCATGCCGAACATTTTTCTCCGCAATGAAATTCTCGGCAATGGTCCAGCCCTTGTAATGACTGCCTAGAATCAACTTCGCTTCCAGTTCCCGCTTCTTCTCCACCCGCGCTTCCGAATTCCGCCCGCTGAAGTCTTCCTGTCCGTCATGCCCCACCACCGCGAGCAATCCCCTGTCCGCTCCATTAATGTTCTCGAATTCAACATAAAGCACCGGATTGATCCAATGCTCCCGTGGAAGAAATCGGAACCTGTTTTCCCATCGATAGCCCGTAAACAGGGCACCTTGACGATTCGTCGCCTGGCCATCCAGGTAGAACTCCGTCGTCCACCAGCCCTTCACTCCATACTCCAATTCCGTGGTGGCCCCCAAGAAACGGTCGCCCCCCTCCGTCCGCCCCGTCACATTCTTTGTCGCAATCTCCAGGTTGCCCGGCTCTTCCATCTGGTGTGTGTACGTGATGAAGAACGGTCCTTCCGCACCCCATAATGGCGAAGCGAACAAGCCTGCTCCCAATATGGCGATCAGATTCGCGCGCCCCCGCCTTAACAATAGGTTTTTAGTCATAGGTTTTTCTTTTCCCATGGCTCGCAATCCCGTCTAAGATGAGAGGATCGCCAGCCGTCCCGGTTGTCGATTCATTCGGAGCCCCACGGTCTTCGCTAAAAGTTCCCGTGGGGTTCCGCTATTTGCATTTGTGACGGCAACCACCGTCTTTACAGCAATCCTCCTCGCCGCACTGCGCCGAACCCTCAGTCCGTTCGCAGCATTTGCTACAACGCCCCCCAACCTCCAGGCGGATCGTTCGAATATGAAATCCCTTCTGCCTGCCGATCTCCGTCTTCAACCGCTCGAAAATCGGACTGGTAAACTCAGCAACCTTTCCGCATTCAAAGCAAGCCAGATGAACGTGATCCACCTCCGGCTTTACTTCATAGAAGTGTTTCTCCCCCTGTAAATGCATCAGGTCCAGCTCATCCACCAGCCGCAGCCGTTTCAAAAGTTCCAGTGTGCGGTATACCGTGGCCCGATTAATCCGCGGATCACGCTTCCGCGCTTGCTCCAATAGCGAAGCCGCATCCAGGTGCCGTTCCGCGGATTGAATCGTTTCCACCAGCGCCCGCCGCTGCGAGGTCATCCGAATTCCCCGCGACGCCAGGCCTTCCACCAGTGAAGGTCTCTGAACAGTAAGCTCCTGCATATAGTTGCGACCAGTTGCGACTAGTTCGCAACCTGGAAGTAAGACCAATTTGATCCTAATTCAAAATC
>Ga0123338_10000778_pt1 | contig 31736 bp, 28 predicted proteins | sample grotaG_FD_89793 | JGI IMG/M metagenome (GOLD analysis project Ga0123338, IMG submission 89793) | Glacier valley bacterial and archeal communities from Borup Fiord, Nunavut, Canada, to study Microbial Dark Matter (Phase II) -... | ecosystem: Environmental > Aquatic > Freshwater > Ice > Glacier ...
ATTGTACAAACAGGCATCAGATAAGCTCGTTGCGAAAGATTTTAAGGGAGCAATAGACAAATTTGATTCCGTGATTTTACTGGATGATAAGAATGTTGATGCCTATTTTAACCGTGGTAATGCAAAATACGATATTGAAGATTTTGAAGGATGTCTGGCAGATTATAATAAAGCAATCTCTTTGTCATCTGAAGCTACTATTCTACCCATTGTTTACCTCAACAGAGGTGATGTATATTGGGATCTTTCTAAATGGGATGAAGCATTAAGAGACTATACCAAGGCTTTGGAAATGAAACCTGACTACGACAGCGCCATGGTTGGCCGTGGAAAAACATATCTTGCCATGGGAGATTTTGTCAATGCGAAACTTGATCTGGAGAAAGCAATTAAGCTCAACAGCAATAATGCTGTAGCTCATTCTGCAATGGGAGATATTTTATATGATCAGAAGAAATATGAAGAGGCTATCGCTGAATTTGGAAAAGCAATTGCCCTTTGGCCAACGATAATGCGCTATCATATTGATCGTGGTGATACCTATTATATTCTTGAAAATTTCGATAGGGCAATAGAAGATTATACCAAAGCAATAGAGCTCAATCCCGATTATCCTAATTCTTATGTCTTGCGCGCTGACGCTCTCGATGACTCCGGAAAACCAAATGAAGCAATCGAAGATTATAATAAAGCAATTACCCTTGATTCCACATATGCCTCTGCTTACTACAACAGAGCCGTAACCAGAAAAAAATTAGGAAATAAAAAGGGAGCGTGTGAAGATTTTACCCTGGCATCTGATCTTGGTGACAAGAATGCTTCATCACATTTGAAAGACTGTAATTAATCAGTTATTCGGTGATTCGTTAATGAAACCTTCGGAGATAAACGAATCAATAAATCAACAAATCAACTAATCAATTATCTCCAGTCTCCCATCAATATTGCTCCCGCCCAGAAATAAGGAGATGCAAATTTTGGATTATGTGAGAGGTTTATTTGAGAGATCCTCAATGCATCCACTGCATCCATTGTCTTAATATTTTTATAAAAATCACCGATTAAAAGTGCCGTTGCTTCATCATCCACTTTCCATAGTGTAGCAACAACTGACTTTACTCCATTTTGTAAAAATCCACTGGCAGGACTTACAGGTGAGCTCTCATTTGAACCTTTCGTCACTGCTGTCTGGCATGCCGATAAGACCACAATATTCAAATGATTCATTACTTCCATTCCCCAAAGCTCTTCAAGTGTAAGCCTTCCATCTTCATGTTTTGATGGATTACTTGCCATCGTAAGATATGACTTACTGAAATCTTCATAGTCAAGATTTCCATGTGTTGCAAAATGCATTACATTAAATTTAACATCCGCAAATTTTGCCTTATCTTCGGTAGCATCATCACGCGTATAGATGGATGCATTCGGAAATAATTTTTTGATATCAGTAACTTCTTTCTCTGTTGAAGGAAGGCTTTTATCAGGATTTCCAAAAGCAAGAATATTGTAATCCTTTTCTCCTCCTTCAAGAGTTCTAAGAAGCATATCTGTTGAATTCGTATAGAAAATTGAAAACTGATTGGCCAACAGGCTAAATTTTCCATTCTGCAATGTCTTTCCAAGCAGTTGAAAGGGAATATAACTCAATGGTCCATTGGGAATGATACATAACTTTTTCTTTCCTGCAATTTCCGCCGCCACAGGTGAAATCAGATAATGATACAGTTCTTCAAATGGGATCATCATCTTATCTGTTTGCTTCACAGTTGAAACAAGTTCCTTGCGCTCCTGCTCCTCTTTGCCAAGTTCAAGCTTTCCAAAACTTCCCTGTTGTATCCGTACAATACTCATTACTGAATTAACATCCTTGGCGAGTTGCTCACGGGAGATATTTATAACCTTAGCAATGACTGTATCATTGGTTGCCATAAAGATGTACAACTGTTTTTCTCCAGGCAAATAAGAAAGCAATGCCATATCTTTTGGAATTTGCTTCTTTCGCTTTCGGAATTCTGAAGGCTGGACACTATTACTAAAAAATTTTGACAGCTCAGGCTGCACATTAACTTGTTGGTTAACAAACTTCAGATAATCCCCTTCGGCAATTGTTTGTATTCCTTCAAGGTTTTTAATTTTTATTGTATTTTGTTTTTCAAGAGGTAACGCTTTTTCATTCGATAGCTGTTGCTCAATTCCATCAAGCTTTGCTTTCATTGTCCTCTCCTGTCCAATCACCTGGTTCTTCCCTTCATCCTGGAATTTAATATCAAGTCCACGGTATTTTGCTTTTAAATTATCTTCATTACTTTTTTGTAAATAACTCATAGCAAGTTCCGTCTCACCTATTTGAAGTAAAATATCTACCAGTACTTCAGAAACTTTAGAGATATTTTTATCCGAAGAGAAAAGCTTCCTGGCCTCTTCGCCGCCTGAAACTTTATTTCGGATCTTTTCAATAACAGCTACTGCTTCCTTGAGATATTCACTTGCCTTCGGCAAATCTTTCAAATCACGATACATCACACCCATCCAATAAAGCCCCTCCCATAAAGTAGCGTTCTTATTCATCTCTTTTGAAGCTTTTATTGTTTCTTCCAGATAAGGCGTGGCAGCGGCATAATTTTTTGTTTCCACTTCAAGCCTTCCAAGTAATACAAGATTATTGAGATACGAGATACGCATCGACTTCTCTTTTGCAATCTTCATTCCTTCATTAAGGAATATTCTTGCTTCTGCATATTTTTTCTCCTCAAGCTTCAATCGACCCATGATACTGAGGTTATCAGGTTTTGGACGCATTGCATCAATCTGGTCACAGGTCAATAATGATTGCTTGAGCCATTTTTCTGCCTCAGGATAGTTACCCTGATAAAAATTCGCCTCACCCATCAATGCCTGAAGGATAGCCAGGTTTTCATTTTTGTCGCCGGCTTTTGTAATGATTGCGAGCGACTGCTGATAGTATCCCATTGCTTTTGCATAATCACCTTGGGCAGAATAGTTTTCACCAATATTGGCAAGTGGTGCAAGACGTGCATATTCTGTATTTTCCAGTTTGAATAAGCTATCGGCAAGCATTTCATTTTTTATTGCGAGATCGTATTCGCTTAACTGTTTGTAAACGTTTCCCTTTGTAATGAAGACACCTGCCACTCCCCAGTTACTATCAACCTCTTTATACAACGCCAGGCTTTTATCCACATACGTTAATGCTTGTTGAAACTCTCCGATCTCCCGCAAAGAAGATGCACGCTGATCATAGATGTATGCCTGAACTCCAAGATCTTTTAACGTGTCGGCAATTACCTGAGCTTCATCAAGGAGTTTTAAGCTGCGCAATTGATCTCCGGAAACATTACTCGCATCATAGCTCATACTTACCAGGATGTTGGCAATTTCCCTTGCATTTTTTAATTTCTTGTAAAGCTCCAAAGACTTTTTAACACTTGTTTCCGCAAGTAACGCCTTACCCTGAGCCCTATAAAGCCATTTCATCTGACTATAAATAAACGCTAAAAGGTATTCGCTTTTGACGGCATTGGCTATTCTTTCAGATTCCAGAAAATAAATCTCCGATTTCTTATAATTGTTATTTACCAAGAGTTCGAGATTAGCAAGTCCGACTAAAGAATACATCTCACCTTCCCTGTCATTTATTTTTTTTCTTAGCGAAAGCGATTCCTGATATAGTCTATCTGAACTTTTCGAGTCATTCTTTGATTGATATACAAAAGCAAAATCATACAATGTTGTCGCCAGGCTAAGCGTATCCTTTACTATTCTTTGAATAGCAATGGATTTAGTAAACAAGTCGATTGCCTTAGGATATTCTTTCGATTTAACATAAGCATTTGCAAGATCCTGATATGTCGTTCCAAGCAATGTGGAGTCATTCACCTTCTTCAACGATTCCGCTGCATTATTCAGTGCATTTACAGCAGCAACCGGATTATTCGTTTTCTTGTATAGCTCAGAGAGCTTTGACCATGAGCTTGCTACTTGCTTGTCATTGCGGCATTTTTCCGCGAGCGCTATTGCTGCGGCGTGATACTCAATCGCCTTTTCATAATTTAATTTACTCCAATAGTCCTGACCAATATTGGAAAGCATCGTTGAAGCATCCACAGAATCTTTTACTTGCATGTAGAGCGCATAGGCTTTGTCATAACATACGATGGCTTCATCAAAATTATTCATGCTCTGGCTCAGCTGATAACCATAATCCCAATAACTACTTGCTTCCTCCTTTGAGTCGGGAACATCGTGATACATCTCAATTGACTCTTTGGCACGCGTTATTGCCTCCGGAAATTTTTTCAAATCCCATAAAAGCTGAGCCTGCTCATCCGCCATATTTGCAACTTTTAACTTATTACTTGCCAAGTGATAATAGTGCTCTGCAAGCTTGTAATTTGTAAATGACTTCCTGAAGTTTTTGAATTTCTTATAAACAGTTGCCAGATGTTCATACGAATCTCCTATAGCAATATTATTCTTACGGCTCATATTATAACTCACTGCGCGATTCAATTGCTTATATGAGTTTACAGAATCAAGCATATCTCTGTAAGCATATCCAATGTTGTTGATCAGGATACTGACATTCGCTGAGTCTTTCAATTCGGCATACAGTTTTTCTGACTTTTCATAATGCAACACTTCGTTCTTACCATTTTTTAATTTACCGTAGATAAACGCCATATCCCATTCAAAATCTCCTTCCGTTAACACATCTCCCTTCTTTAATAGGGGAATACGTTCCTTCTGCTTGGCAAGTGCTTCTGAATAACGCTTCCCATCACGCAATGATTTAACGAAGCTCTTTTTTACATCCATTAGCTTCTCAACATTACCAGTACGTTTATAAATTGCTTCTGCCTCAATAAAACTCTTATACGAATTTTCATATTCACCATTATCAAAAAATAGCGTTCCCTGGTAATGAAGAATGTAAGGCAGATAGATATCGCTCTTCCAGTTTCTCGCCAATTGAATTGCATAGTTGATGTCAGCCTTTGCTCTTGTAAAATTCTTTGCATTGACACTGACTATCCCGAGGGAACGACTTAATATAATCGCATTTGCAGTATCTTTTAACTCAAGGAAAATTTCTATAGCTTTCTTATAATTGACATAACCTTCCTCATGATCAAAAATTCCATTCTCGCATGCATACGCTACATTCCAAAAAGCATCGCCTTCCGTTTTTCTATCTTTTGTACCTGGAGCAACCTGAAGAGCAGACTTATAGAAATCGACTGAGGCTTTGAAGTTCTTCAGTTCATATTCCACCGAAGCAAGCGCTTCGAGTGTATAATAAAGATTAAAGGCATAATCGACATTTGTTGGATTTTCCCCGGCAACCTTTGAACGAATTTCAAACGCTTTTTTTAAATGGACTTCAGCTTCCTGATAGTTGTTTAATTCCTTATAGGCTTTACCTATATTTTGATGAGCATATCCTATGGCAAAATCGCTGGAGGCCGTTGCGAAAACAGGGATCGTCTTCTGATATACTCTTATACTTGAGTCATATAATCCCTGCTTGTCATAAACTTCTCCTATGGAGAAATAATACACACCTTCATTATATGTTTCACCGATCTTATGGGCTAAATACGCCGCCGCTTCAAATAACTTTATTGCATCAGCATATCTTTCTTCATTTTTTAATTTGTAACCGGATTCTTTCCAATCTTCCAGTAATTCCCTGGTGATCTTTCTCTTGTATTGCGGAAATCTTACTTCCCTATCATCACTGGACGCATCTATAAATAATGTTTTTAATAATGCCGATGAGACTGCATCTCCTTCTTCAGCATATAATTTAAAGTTATCTGATAACTTTATGGATTGTCCCATTGTGTCCCAACTCATCTGACCAATATGGTATACATAATACCATATACTCATGGTATCCGTCTTTATCATAACATCACATACCAGCTTGCCGGCATTCGGACCCTCCTGAATAATTGAGCTATCTCCAGATAGTTTTAATTTCTCACCAGCAGCCTGAATATCTTTCTGCATTGCAAGGAACAGTTTGTGACGCATGGCGTACCCATCATTCTCAAATATATCCTTGAACGAGTAGTAAGGTTCACCATCATCTTTAACAATTGAAATCGCTTCTGTAAGTAAAAAGAAATAACTGGTCCGTACTCTTTTTGGTGTTCCAATATTCACGTATAGCAGATCACCTTCGTAAACAGTATCCTTATCGTTGAGAGTTAAATCAGCCGATGATTTATTTAATGCAACATCAGTCCAGATTGCTTTTCCAATTTGATGATTATGCTTTGCAACTTCTTTCCGCAGGATTCCATACGCATTGGCATTGTCGCCAGCTTTAAGACCTATTTCTATTCCATGAGGAATTGTTACCCGGTATACACCGTTGCCTTTTTTCTCAATAGATATGATCTTAAATCCCATCAAATAGGTTTCTGCCTCTTTATTGGATTGACCCCAAATAAAATGTGAAATTGAGAACAGAGCGAGGATCGCAAAAAACCTGATTTTCATAGATGAATTTGGCCTTAAAAGATAGAAAGAAATACGCTTCATGCTCATGGTACTATCTTAATATCAGCAAAAATACGTGCTGCTACCGATAGAAATCTTCGGCTTTGCGGTAGGCGGGTTAGATGTTGGCTATCTAATCTAGTAATCTACTCGTTTCGTGTGCGTCAATCTCAATATCATCTTCACCAACCTGATCGAATGGATTTTCAAGATGGTCCTGAATATTATCAAGACTAACTAAAATGAAACTGTAGAGTACAGGCATCACATACTCCAATTGAGAAGAATACTCATGGAATGTGCTAGCAAAGTAAGGTCCATAAATAATTGGAAATATATAAATGAAAACTTTGCTATAAGCACGAAGTGTAACAGGGGTACGATAGACAAAAATAATTTTAAGATTATCAAAAGCAATGATCATCTTGCTCACGTATTGACTTACCCTTGAAATCTCTCCGCTCTGCACACCATAATTTCTCATTTCCATCGTAATACCGGATAAATTTGAGAAGAGACTAAAAAGTTTTATTTCATTTGCCTGCCATTCATTTCTATTTCCGCGAAGAAGTAGCTTCAAAAGATGCATCATTTCAATGACCGTTTCTTTTGTTCTTTTGGGTAGGTCATTTTCTTTATTTGAAGTCCAGTCGCGCGTAGCATAATAAACTGCTATTGCATGGCCTTTGAAATCCGCCAATCGCTGCAACGCTGTTTCCCTACGATTGTAGGCAGAGCCAATTGAAAATACCACGGGGAAAACTATTGCAACACCGACAAGTGTTTCAGGAAATTTGGCAGTAAGGCCATATTGATAGCACACATAGGTTGAAATAACCGAAAGTGCTGTAATAATTATTGTCTTGTAATTAATAATAAGCCAAAGGCTTCGGATTATTTGCTTCATTAGGGTGAATGAAATGGAGCACGAAGTTTTAGAAAAGGTATGACATTCGCAAACAAAATCCTTACGCTTGCGCGGGAGCTACAACGTAGGAGCACGACGGCCTTAAGAAATTTCACCGTAAAGACGCTAAGACGTTAAGGAACGCAGAACTTTTTATTGCTAATTCTTCTCAAAAGAAATTTATAATTTACTGTACCCTGAGAGTATCTAACCTCAACACTTTAACACTTCCACACATCAACACTTTCCATGCAACCTTATCAAAGTAGCTTAGTCAATGACGTGCAATGATTAATTCCACAGAAAACTCCCGGCTGTATTACCTTGATTGGCTGCGCGGCATCGCATTTGGCCTGCTGGTTTTTTATCACACCGGACTAATGTTTGTCGATTGGGGATTTCACATTCAGAACAATGAGTTTTCTGAAAGTCTGAAATTTCCAATGCTATTCCTAAATCAATGGCGATTGCCTCTTTTATTTCTTGTATCGGGAGCCGGTGTACGATTTGCGCTTGGTAGAAAGTCAAAGCGCGAATTTGCTAAAGAGCGATTCACACGATTATTCATTCCACTGGTATTTGGGATGGCATTTATTATTCCCCCGCAATTGTATTATGAACAATTAAATAATCATTCAATTGATGTTTCCTATTTTGAGTACTTCCCCACGTATTTCCGATTGGAAACCGTAACATGGAAACATCTTTGGTTCGTGATCTACTTATTTACGTTCACATTTCTTTCACTACCATTATTCATGTATCTGAGAAGCAGTAAGGGAACTGAATTGATGGCTAAATTCATTTCATTCTTCACCAAAGGAAAAGGCAGAATATTGATTTTAGTTTTACCATTATTTATAACGGAAGTTTTTCTTAGAAATTCCTGGCCAGACAACAGAAATCTTGTGACCGATTGGTACAATTTTACATTCTATATTATAATCTTTATCTACGGATTTATTATTGCTTCAGGTAAAAGTCTTTGGCCGTTATTTGAAAAAGAAAGATTCATTTACCTCGCCTGCGGAATCATTTCATTCCTGATGATTTTTTTAGGATGGCACCAACCTGAAATCAATTTTCTTGAAACATCTGAAGCAGGAGTACTGATCTTCAGTTTTTTCAAGTGTCTTAATATTATCTCATGGATACTATCCGGACTTGGCTTTGCAAGGCACTATCTCAATTTTGGAAACGAATTTCTTTCCTATGCCAACCGGGCAGTGTTTCCATTTTTCATACTACATCAAACAGTACTCACGATCGTTGGATATTATATTATCCAGTACAACTGGAGTATCGCCGTAAAGTATAGCTTGATAGTAATAGGCACATTCTTCTTTACAATCCTCATTTATGAACTGCTGATAAGAAGAATCAAACCCTCATGGATCCTATTTGGATTAAAATGAGTTAGTGATCAACATTGCTCTGGATGGAGTCAGTCTCTCTTAATCACACTCGCACTTGCCTGCGCCACAGGAAATACAACCAGATCAGCAACTACCACATGAGGCTTGCGTGTCAGGGCAAAGAGTATAAGATCTGCAATGTCATCTGCTTGTAACGGAATCAATCCTTTATAGGCTGCAGCAGCACGCTCAGCATCTCCTTTAAATCTTACAAGTGAAAATTCAGTTTCAACCATTCCAGGCTGAATGGCAGTAACTTTTATACCTGCCGCATTTAAATCAATTCGCATACTTCGTGTAAGAGCATCCACTGCAAATTTACTTGCACAATAAACATTACCGTTAGCATACACTTCCTTTCCGGCAATTGATCCAAGATTAACAACATGGCCAGACTTTCGATCAAACATTCCAGGCAGTATTTCGCGTGAAACATATAACAAACCTTTCACATTGATGTCCATCATAGCATCCCAGTCCTCCACATTTCCCGATTGAATGGGATCAAGTCCGTGGGCATTGCCAGCATTGTTTATCAATACATCAATCAACGACCATTCAGATGGCAATGATTTTATGGCAGTTGCCACTTCTTTATGACTACGGATTTCAAATGACAACGTTGTGACTTCTGTGTCTGCCGTTAGCTCCGTCTTTACTTTTTCGAGGCGATCTTTTCTTCTTCCGCAAAGGATAAGTTTAAAATTATTTTTTGCGAGCAGTCTGGCAGTAGCTTCTCCTATGCCTGACGTTGCCCCAGTGATTAATACAATTCTTTTTGAACTCATATTGATAAAATAATCGTGGATATAAAAATGACTCAGTGCTATTGAAAAATAAAATACACTGAAATGGTGTTGGTATTTAACGATTGCAATGGTGCTGAGTAAGGACTTGTCCGGGTTCCAAGCATATTGGTTACTCCTTTTGAAAAGCGAATTTCCTGGGAAAATTTGAAAAGTGGAAAATAAAAATCAAAACCGAAGCCTGCATCGAGGCTCAGGTTCATTCCTTTAATATCAAGATTAGCAGTTGTTGATTGAACATCATTCTTACCAGACGCTTCAAGACCTGGAGTAAATCCACCAACCATATACATGCGAACGTTACCGCGACGCGCTGACTTATACTTTAATAAAACCGGCAACTCATACATGGTGGTTTCGACTTGCTGCTGCTTCGTTGTATTGTTTGTGTAGAAGTAAGTTAGCTTGTGTGTATAAAATCCAGCCTTGGGCATCACTCGTAAATCAAGAACTTCATTCAATCTGAGATTCACTAAAAATCCAAGCGAGAATCCGCCGGAGAAAGATCCCTGCACAGAGTGGACTGTATCAAAATTTTGCGTCACAAATTTATCTGAATATTTCAAATCATAGGCAGAGGTGTGAACACCTATCATGAATCCATAGCTGACCTTACGTTTATCGTATTCAGGGTTATTGCGCTTTGCCCACGCGAAATGCTGACCGTATGAAAGGCCAGAAACAAGCAGAAGCAGTACCGTTACTTGGTACCCCAGTAGAGAGAACTTATTCCGAAAGTAAGTGGCTTGCATTGCGGATTTTTGTATCCAATATTGGAGAGAATTTTTATAAAATCTTTTCCATCCGGAAAAGCCTGTACAGAGTCGGGTAGGTAACGATATGCTGCCTGATCACGCGAAATCCAACGGCCAACGCGTGGTAAGATGGTATTAAAATATACGTTGTACAACTGCTTCATCGGGAATTTTAACGGCCGGGAGAATTCAAGTATCACTACTTTGCCTCCTGGTCTTACAACTCTAAGCATTTCAGTTAAACCGAGTTCCAGGTTTTCAAAGTTTCGTGCCCCAAATGCAACGATCAAAGCATCGAAAAAATTATCCTGAAATGGAAGATTTTCAGAATCACCATACTGGAGCTGAATAATGTTATCAAATTTTTTCTCGATCAATTTTTTTCTACCAACGTCAAGCATTCCTTCCGAAATATCGGCACCGATTATTTTTTCAGGCTTTAAGCTTAGCGCTTCTATCGCAAAATCGCCCGTACCTGTAGCGACATCAAGGATGATCTTCGGCTGTATGTCTTTTAGCAAAGAAATTGCCTTTTTCCGCCAGATTATATCAATACCCAGACTTAAAAAGTGATTGAGAAAATCGTACCGTCCGCTGATGCTGTCAAACATCTTGGCCACCTGTTGCTTTTTTGTTGTTGAGTCGTCTTTATAAGGAACTACCATTCTGTTAACGGTTAACCGTTAACCGTTAACCAACAGCAAAGTAACTACTTTAATTATCAATAATCCTCAGATCAATTAGGTACTTTTACAAATTCAAATTGATATGATAATCCTTTCAGCCGAGTTTGTAATGAGCAATACTGACCCCGGACGTAGTCCTGAGTCAAAGAAGCATGAGTTTGCTTTTATCGGCCGATCCAACGTAGGAAAATCATCTCTTATAAACATGTTGGTTCAGCGGAAACACCTTGCAAAAACATCCTCGACTCCTGGCAAAACCCAAACCATCAATCATTATTATATCAATAATACATGGTACCTGGTAGACTTGCCTGGATATGGTTATGCAAAAGCATCTAAAAGCAATCATGAGTCGTGGGGCTCAATGATTGAAACGTATCTGAAGAAACGTGGAAACCTTACTACGACTTTTATTCTACTTGACCCACGGCTGGAACCTCAATCAATTGATCTTGATTTCATTCGCTGGATGGCAAATCAAAATCTACCGTTCTCATTAGTGTTCACGAAGTCGGATAAAATGAAAAAAAGTGAGTTGTTGTCTTCTATAAAAAAATGGGAGGACACATTGCATAAAACCTGGGAAGTTCTTCCTCCCATGTTCGTTACATCCGCTGACAAGCATGAAGGAAGAGAACAACTACTTGGATATATTCAAAAACTTCTGAAATAAATTATTATTTTTGAAATCCACTTCGTAAATGATTTAACCATAGAGGTGCGAAGACTCAAAGAATCGCAAAGTATTGTATACATTATCAGTAAGCGTAAAGAAATTATATGGAATTAAAAGATTTAGCAAGCGTATCAGGTAAAGGTGGTTTATATAAAGTAATGAAGCCGGGAAATACCGGGGTCCTTCTAGAATCACTCGATGACTCAAAGACAAGAATCGTTGCCAGCGCTAATAACAGGCTTTCTCTTTTAGAAGAAATCTCTATTTACACACATACAAAGGAAGGTACTACTCCATTAAAAGCTGTTCTTCAAAAAATAAAAAAAGAATTTAATACTGATACAGGAGTAGATGCAAATTCAGATCCATCAGAGCTAAAGGCTTTTATGAAATCTGTTTTACCTGAATATGATGAAGACCGTGTTTACGTTTCTGATATCAAGAAACTGGTAAAATGGTATAGTCTGATACTTCAATACGCCCCAGAGATTCTGGAGGAGACTCCGACAGAATAAAAGAAGGCTGAGTAATTTCATCAAAAACTCTCAGCTTTCTCCACCATTTTCTTAGATCCTACATAGAACGGAGTTCGTTGGTGAAGTGTTATTGGCTGGATTTCTAATATTCTATCGCGTCCGTTCGTTGCTTTTCCTCCTGCCTGTTCGGCGATGAAGGCTAGCGCATTGCATTCATACATCAATCGAAGCTTGCCATTTTTATCTTTCGCTGTCGCCGGATAGATATAAATTCCTCCCTTCAACATATTACGATGAAAGTCGGCAACCAGGGATCCAATGTAGCGCGCCACAAAACTCTTTTCCTTACAATACATTAAATACTCCTTGATAGAAGAATTAAATGAATTATAAGATCCTTCATTGATTGAAAATATTTTTCCATCCTCAGGCATGGAAAGATCAGGATGAGATAGGAAATATTCCCCGAGCGTTGGCTCGTAAGTAAATCCATTCACACCGTGCCCCGTGGTATACACCAGCATCGTTGAAGATCCATACAAAATATAGCCAGCCGCGACTTGCTCACTTCCTTTTTGAAGAATATCAATGTCCTGAATCGGAGTTCCTTCAGGACTCTTTCTTCGATAAACGGAAAAAATTGTTCCGATAGAAACATTCACATCAATATTAGATGAACCATCCAAAGGATCAATTGCAATTACATATTTACCTTCGTTGTTTAAGTCCACGTATGATTCAGTCTCTTCTGAAATTAAAGCGCACACCTCTCCTCCTTTTGATAAGGCACGTGTAAAACGAATATTGGCAAGCACATCAAGTTTTTGCTGTTCTTCACCTCCTGAATTTTGTGATCCTTGCGATCCCATGATATCAATCAATCCAGCCTTCCCGATCTCTCGATTCACAACCTTCGATGCCAATGCGAGATCGCGTAGTAATTGCGACAATTCTCCACTGGCATATTGAAATTGTTCTTGGTTATTCTTTATAAACCTGTCCAGTGCTATTCCTATGGATTGGGCTATTCTAGATTGTTCCATCATATTTAAGGGCATCAAATCACGTCAAATCTACGTTGCAATCGATTGAAAACAATGGATTCGCAGAAATATCCCGATTGAAAAGTCTACTACATCCTGGATAATAATGGATATTTTCGTCTTTTAAAAAATCCATTCATGCAGGTATTTAAGTTCGGCGGAGCATCTATAAAAAATACACAGGGAATCAAGCAGGTTCTTTCTATCATCAAAACCTATTCAACTGAAAAAATTATTGTTGTCGTTTCTGCCATGGGGAAAACAACAAATGGACTTGAGAAGGTTTATGAAAAATTAAATGCAGGCAAAAGCTTCACTAAAGAGCTGGACGAAGTTAAGCTATATCATAAATCGCTGATGGAAGAACTTTTTACTCCAGGCGAATCTGTATGGAAAATAATAGAATCTTGTTTTAATTCTATTAATAATCTACCTAAAATATCTCCTGACAAAGCGTATGATCAGATTGTCTCTCTGGGAGAAATTGTTTCATCATTAATTTTATTTACTTATTTCAAAGATCAGACACTTCCTATTGAATGGGTAGACGCAAGAAACTATATCTCAAGTGACACAACATTTCGTGAAGGAAAAGTTGATTGGACTGAAACGGAGCAGCGCATGCAGAAGCTTCATTCAATTCTTGAAAATAAGTTAATCATTACGCAAGGTTTTATTGCAGGTTCAAAGGAAGGGGCCGTTACATTAGGCAGAGATGGTTCAGATTACAGTGCAGCGATATTCGCTTCTTGTTTAAACGCAACTTCAGTTACTATCTGGAAAGATGTTCCTGGAGTAATGAATGCTGATCCGCAACGATTGCCTGAAGCGGTTGTGTTTGATGAACTTCCATTTCGGGAAGCGGCTGAGATGACTTATTATGGTGCATCTGTTATTCACCCTAAAACTATTAAGCCTTTAGCAAACAAAAATATTCCACTGTGGGTGAAGAATTTCGATAATCCGGATCTTCCCGGAACCGTCATTCACGAAACAAAGATCAATTTCTTGCCTCCACTCATTGTATTCAAAGATAACCAGTGCCTGGTCTCATGCAGGGTTACTGACTACACGTTTATCGATGAGAGCCAGCTTAGCTTTATCTTCAAGGCATTGTCAGAACTTAACATTAAGATCAATGTAATGCAAAATTCAGCTATATCATTTTCATTTTGCATTGATTACAGGGAAGATAAAGTTGCAAAGCTTATTGAGCGCATCGCTTCTCATTTTGAGATTTATTACAATACCGGACTGACATTAATCACGATAAAGAACTATGACAGTGCAGCGGCAGAGAAGTATAGAAAGCTGCCGGGGATTTTACTGGAGCAATTATCAAGGAGTACTTTACAAGTATTAGTTAAGAATTAGTCCTGCTAATCCAATAAAGACACTGTATGAATAAAAATAGTGAAATATTAAATGTGGAACTTGTAGTACTAGGAAGGATTAAACATTTCGCTGAGAGTGCATCACATTTTACTTTTCACTATTTACACTTCCATAATTTACATCACTCCTCCAGCACCTTAATCAACCCGCTCACCGACCTGGTAAGAATATCAAATACTTCCTGAAAATCTTTTTCACCTCCATAATACGGATCAGGAACATCTACACCAGGATATTCAGTATCGAATACTCTCATGAGTTTGATTTTGTTCCGATAGTTCTTTGAATTCGGCAATTGCAAGATATTATTGTAATTGCTCCTATCCATCGCAATGATCCAGTCGAAGGCTTCAAAATCAACAACACTAAATTGCCGACCCACATGCTTGATCTCTATTCCGTTGAGTAATGCATTTCTTATTGTTCTTGGATCAGGAGGACTACCAACATGATAATTGGCAGTAGCACAGGATGCGGCAATAAATTTTGTCTGAAATTTCCCTTCACGGATTTGAGAATTGAAAATGGCCTCAGCCAACGGCGAGCGGCAGATATTTCCCAGGCAAACAAAAAGTACACGTGTCATTGATGAAGTTTTCCCAAAAATAGATACACTGAGGTTACATCCCTCTATTCTCCCCGCATAAAGGGATGTGTAGCACTTATAATTTGCCTTTTGGTTTGGAAACGCCCTCTGGTTTTTGGGGCGTTTCTTTTTTACTACCAATGCCATTTTATATAGAATTTCTACCTTTCCTTCGCGATCATTGGATTTGCTGAACGGAGAAATATTTTAATTCGCCAGGAAAGTCTAATTTTCAAATCTTCAAATTTTCAAATCTTCAATTACTTCCATGGAATTCATAAAAGTCAACGACCAGATAGCACCCTTTACTGCACTTATCGAACTCTATCGTCCCAAAGAGCTCAATGCACTTAATCCACAGTTGATGCAAGAAGTACGCGATTCGCTGGCACGTCTCGATAAAGATGACTCAGTGCGTGTAATTATTATCACTGGAAATGAGCAGGCATTTGCTGCCGGTGCAGATATAAAGTCCATGGCAGATAAAAGTGCTATTGATATGTTGGTACTTGATCAGTTCAGTACTTGGGACCAAATCCGTAAAACAAAAAAACCGATTATTGCAGCAGTATCTGGATTTGCTCTTGGTGGTGGTTGTGAATTTGCAATGACATGCGACATGATCGTTGCATCAGAAACGGCAAAGTTTGGGCAACCGGAAATAAAATTAGGAACAATACCCGGAGCCGGTGGAACACAACGCTTAACGAAAGCTGTTGGCAAAGCAAAAGCGATGGAGCTTATCCTTACAGGAAGATTCTTATCTGCAGAAGAAGCATTGTCATACGGACTTGTTATTAAAGTTGTACCGGTAGAATTTTACTTACACGAAGCACTTAACCTGGCAAAGGAAATTGCAGCAATGTCACCAATAGCAGTACAGTTGGCGAAAGAATCTGTTAACAGATCGTTTGAAACATTACTTGATGAGGGACTTATGTTCGAGAGAAAAAATTTCTATCTCTCCTTTGCAAGTGAAGATCAGAAAGAAGGAATGAAAGCTTTCATTGAAAAAAGAAAGCCGGTGTTTAAGGGGAAGTGATTGACTCAGTGATTCATTAATTCGGTGCTTGCGCATAACGGAATTAACGAATCACCGAATTAGTTTTATCTAATTGAAACTCCTAATCCAAGCGTTAGGGCATTGTAGGCTTGCAGCGTATAGTCACCATTCAATGTTACCGGCCCTAGTTTAAGCCTGAGACCAAACGTTCCTTTTATACCAGTGTTGCTAATGTTAATAGCGAGAGGATCTTTAATTGAAAAACTATTTGGCGTTGCTGGTATCAAAAAAGATCCTGTCACATCTACATTAGTACTTACGGACCCGTAACCCAATGCACCATATACAGTCAATACTGAAAGTTTTTTTGACACAATTCCCTGGAGAACCCATGAATTTAACTTGTACGTTACAGCTCCATCCGGACTATCTGGTCTTGAATCAGCCTTATCTGTGTTTACAAGACTTGTAACACCTTTCATAGAATTATAGGCTACCAAAACAGATATATCAACTGGTGCAAGTTTTAATCCTGGAATATGTTGCTTGATGTTATGTAGGATACCAAAGCCAAGCATGCTTATATCAGTTGAACCTGATTTTGTTGATGGTATGAATCGCACTTTCAAATCAGTTCCTTTAAGAGGTAAGCCTAGTCCAACCTGAACCATTGGAACTGGCACTGCATTCACACCAATACTTCCCTTCAAATCAAGACCTTCCGGGCCATTAAAAGTTATTGTTTGAGCTGAATAAGGAAGCCCTGTAATCGGATTTGTCCCTGATGGTGTATATGTTGAATTGTAAGTCGTTGTTCCTTTAGGCCCAAAAATAGTTGAGGCTTGACCATTCGAAGGGACAAGGGTAGTTTTTTGTAATCCTAATGTACCAGGAGTAAAATATTGATCAGAGCTTGGAGTAAAAACTGCACTCATGGTTACGTTGATATCAAATCCCCATTTCTTATGCGTTTCGCCAGTATTAAACCATCCATTAGTCATACCGTATGAAAATCCTTTAATTGCCGGGCTCACGTATGCCTCAATTAATTTTGACGCATCTCCTCTTTCCGCTTGGAGGAATTTAGCAAAGTCGGTCTCACTTGTATTTTGAGCACTCAACGATGCTGATATCAACATGACCAAAGAAGCTAGGAAGAAATTTTTCATAGTTTGATGTTAAATTCTTAGGGTTAAAAACTCTGAACAATAGATTTTATATCAGGAAAGGTACAAAAGTGACCGCTAACTTGAAAGTAAGCTGTCCTGTGTGAAGATGCGAGACATTCATTTCTAAGCATATCTTTACTCTTCTATACTATGATACTTCTATACAATTTTGGAATTTCATTCATCAGGGTACTGTATTGGATTGCCTCCTGGTTTAGCCCAAAAGCAAAATCCTTCCGAAAAGGCCGTATTAGGCAAAAGGAAACTTTAAAGAAAACATTTCAGGGCCGAAATAATGAAAAATGGGTATGGGTTCACTGTGCTTCCCTGGGGGAATTTGAACAAGGACGGCCAGTTATGGAAGCATTAAAGAGCTTGTATCCTTCCATTAAAATTCTCCTTACTTTCTTTTCTCCTTCAGGCTATGAAGTGAGGAAAAACTATACTTTGGCAGATGCAGTTTTTTATCTTCCCTGGGACACATATCAAAATGCGAAATGGTTTGCTGAAAATGTTAATCCTGTATTGGTCATCTTCGTCAAATATGAATTCTGGTATCATTATTCAATAGAACTTTATAAGAGAAAGATCCCATTGATCTCAGTCTCTTCGATCTTTCGTCCTGATCAGCTATTCTTTAAATCTTACGGATCATTTTTCAGAAAATTATTAAAAAGATTCGATCATTTTTTTGTTCAAAATAATGAATCGGCTACACTACTGCGAAGTATCGGAATTAATAACGTTACAAAAAGCGGAGACACCCGGTTTGATCGGGTCAACCAGATTATTCAACAATCAGCTGAGATCCCGCTTGCAAAACAATTCAAGGATGACCAAAAACTGATGGTTATCGGAAGCGCATGGCCTGATGATATGGACGTTCTTACTCCATTCATAAATGAGAATATGGGTCGACTCAAGTTTATTATCGCTCCTCACGAGATAACAGAACAATTTATCAGTTCAATTGAAAAATCTATTGATGGAAAATCAGTTCGTTTTTCAAAGCCAGGCCATGCACCTCAAGATTCATCCATATTGATCATTGATAACATTGGAATGCTTTCAAGTTTATATTCTTATGGAGAGTTTGCGTTTGTAGGTGGTGCTTACAGTGACGGATTGCATAATATCCTTGAAGCAGCTTGTTACGGCATCCCGATTTTTTTTGGTGATCAAAAGTATCATAAATTCCAGGAAGCTGTAGATTTGGTTATGCGCGGTGGGGCATTTGTCGTAGCCGATTATAATGAATTGAAATTCAAATACGAACTGATCAGTAATCATCCTGAAACATTTCTTCTTGCATGTGAAGTTACGCGTCAATATGTTCTGGAAAATCTTGGTGCCACGTCAGGTATCGTAAAGTATAGTAAAAAATTCCTTGAGTGATGGAAGGACGCGTTTTTAAATCGACAGGATCCTGGTATGAAGTAATAGGAATAGACGGCAAAAAATATAATTGCCGTCTTCAGGGGAAAATACGATTAGACGAAATCAAAGAGTCAAACCCCGTAACTGTCGGAGACAGAGTTGAATTACTGATTGAAAATGATGATGCATCAATTAAAGAAATAAAACCACGAGATAATCATATTCTTCGGCAATCGGTCAAAAGAGTAGGACATAGCCAGGTATTGGCAGCCAATGTTGATCAGGTAATGTTAATTGCAACAATTCGCCAACCACGCACATCACTCGGTTTTATTGACCGATTTCTGGTTAGTGCTGAATCATTCAGAATCCCCCAAATACTAGTACTCAATAAAAAAGATATATTAGGATTTAAAGAAAGAGAGATAGCTACGCAACTGAAAGATCTTTATGAATCAATCGGTGTAACGACAGTTATAATCTCCGCCAATGATAAGGACGATGTTCTTGAATTAAAAAGATTACTTGCCAAAAAAACCACCCTTGTTGCTGGTCACTCAGGTGTGGGGAAATCCACGTTGCTAAATCAATTATCTCCGGAATTGGATCAAAGCACGAGCGAAGTTTCCGAATTTACCAATAAAGGAACACACACTACCACGTTTGCCGAAATGTTTATGATCGATGAGAGTACATTTGTCATCGATACTCCCGGAATAAAAGAATGGGGACTTGTAGAGATGAATCAACAGGAAATCTCAGATTATTTTCCTGAGATGCGCGATCTTCGACTTGATTGCAAATTTGGATCACGCTGTCTTCATTTGACAGAACCGCAGTGTAACATTCGAAAAGCTGTTGAAGAAGGTAAGATCGCTGTGAATCGATACTCGAGTTATGTGAGTATGGTTATGGGAGAGGATAATAGGAAGTAATTTGGTAACTGGTAGTTTGGTCCAGATCTGTAAAATATGAAATGTAATGAGTGGCTGATCTCAAGATTATTCATAATCTAAAGCGAAGCTCTCAACTCGAGTATTAAAAATTGGAATAGACTCTTTGTATTTTTACTTGCCATCTTTTTTTCAGATATAAAGCCTTGGCGAACTTTGCAGATAATATGCCGCCGGATAGCTGAACATTGGATCATTTTAATTTTCTTAAAAGATTCCAATAATCTTTCGCAAGAACAAATTCCCCGAGTCGAAGAGCTTGTCGCAACTCATAATAGATGCGTTTTTTTAAAGCAGTGTTTTCTTCCAACGCTTCATTCAATAGTAAAGCTTTCTCACAGACCTTTAAAGTAGATCGAAGCTGAAGACTTCCTCTCTTATACTGTTGATTTCCCATGGAAAAAGGAACTACTCTCCTCTTTACTAGGGCTTCGCGAGTGTAACAATAATTAAAATAGCGTGACGAACGCACCCAAAAATCAAAGTCCTCATACGCAAGCGATTCATCATAACCTCCAAGCGCATCGACCACCTCTCTTCGGATCATCATTGTTGGCCCGCAAATGAAGTAACGGGAAAGCAGATGAAAATAAATATTTCCTTGCGGAATAGAATCATGAGGAAATCTATCAGAATGATAGCCCAACCCTATTCCATCTTCATCAATTAGCTCGGCGTCAGTAAAGTTTACGCCAACTTTATTGTCAACTGAATTGAAGGCGGAAATTCCTCTTTCAATTCTATTTGACATTAATATATCATCTGTTGAAAAATCGATGATGAAATCACCATTTGCTTTCGCTAATCCCATGTTGAATGCTTTACAGTTTCCCACATTTTCAGCCAGCGAAATAAATTCAATTTTTTTTACTCCGGAAATAGACTTCTCAATGATTTGCTTACTATGATCCGTGCTATGATCATCAACAATAATTATTTCGATATTTGGATAGTCTTGATTTTGAACTGACCGTATTGCCTCTTCAACAAATTTCTCGTGATTATAGCAAAGGCAAATGACCGTAACGAGTGGCGTATTCACATCAATTCTTTTTCAAAGGTTAGCTTCATCGATGGCACTGCTCCGAGGCGAAATTTAAAATCAAGCAAATTGAAATTAGGTTGTCCTTCTATCGCAGAAGTTCCGAGATCGAGCAGCGTAATATTATTGGACGCACAGAATTTATAAAGTCCATCGATCATTAATACCGTGGGACTCACCGAATCATATTTTTTAAGATGAGCCGAATAAAAATTATAAAGTATTTTATCATTTACCTTAATGGCAATGGAAGCGCTCGTAAGTTCTTTTTGAAGAAACGTTCCAAACAAAAAAAATGATCTCTCAAAAGTTTCAACAGTAGGCTTTAGCTGATCCAATGTCATGCTAAGAGAACGGCCGTGTCGAATCCGGCACTTCAATATAAATTGATAAATATTTTCAAATTCACTCAGGGGTAATTGTTTAAAAAACATTCCTTTCGCTTTTGCCTGCTTCAGTTTTCGCTTTTCCCAAGATTCAATTTTCGATGAGAATTTTTCGTCACCAACATTAATACCCGAACCTATTTCAGCATTACTGACGGTGTAACCTAAATTGAATAATATGGATTGCAATAAATCCTCAGATGTTCTGTAAAATATAGGGGGTTCTTTAAGTAAGATTAATTTGATCTTTTTTTCACGCAGTCTATTCTCGCATTCCTGAATGAAATAGTAGAGATTTAATGTTGAAAGATTTTTAGAAAATAAATATGAACCGAACGGTGCACGATGGGGACTCATCGCTTTATCTTTTTCAATATGAAAAGATACCTGCGCCATAATTTTATGACCAGTTTTTTTTAAGAGATAAAAAGTTATCCAGGTGCCTCCCTGAAGAAGAAGATGTTTCTGTTCATTAAATAGAAATAAATCGTAATCCCGTGTAAACACAGGAGTAATTTCTGTTTCTACACTCCAATTAGTAAGGAATTCCAATTTTCTTATAAATAAAATGCATAAGCCACGCAGGTCCTATCATCAGGAACTGAAGGTCTTTTAAGAAGGAAGGCTTTTTCCCCTCAACTTTATGACCATAAAACTGACCTATCCACGCAAATATAAATATCCCAATACTTACGGCCCACAATGGCATTCCTGATGCTGCGATAACTCTTGCAATAAACAAGCACAATGCTGCAAAAAACATCATTCCAATTGTTAACGGAATTGAAAGCGTCACATAATATGCAATCGCAAGAATAAGCACAATCGTTGCCCAGTTTGCATATGGATTATCTTCACCTAAGAAAGATTGAACCGGACCTGGAGGAATTGATGCAATTAATCCAATAACGCTAAAGAAGATTAATGGAACACAAATCCAGTGTATAGCTTTATTGGTTGCGTTCTGGTGACTTTCACCGTACTCAGACAGCAGGAGATCTATTTTTCTCATAAGGCGTGAACATTAGATAATAAATATAGAGATCAAAGATTAAGGAAGAAGTAATTCACAAAACATATCTAAAATTAAGCTCCATTCACATTTTTCTATTTCGTCTTTCTTCTATCGTCTTTCTTCTTTTTTACGCTTTGGTCTTCACCTTACTCCAATCCTTCACCTGCCAGAATACTTTTCCAGTGGTGAGGAGATTTCCTTTCACATCGGTGATTTTAATAATGCAAGGGACAACTACTGATTCGCGTGATTTTAATGGTGAGATAATTTGTTCGTCAAACCATTGATCTGATATTTCAAATTCTGCCAACGCATCCATCTTACCCTGGTAATGATAATCCATTTCAATCCGCTGCATGATCAGGCGATACTTTTTCGCATCCAGCCTTGATAATAATAAAAATCCTGTTGCAAATTCTGACAGTGTTGCTAATGCACATGCATGCAAGCCACGGATGTGATTGAAATTACTTCTTCTGTATGGGATCAATGCCTTTATGGAACTGTCACCAATATCAACAATCTGAAATCTATGCGGACTATTAAAAGGCACCATCCTGTAAAGCGATTGATTTAAAACCCATCTCCAAAAAGAAGAGTATTTTGCTTTTTCTATGATTTGCGAAGAATCCATACGTACAGAATGATGTTAGGTTCACCAAAGTTCTAAGGTAAGTAAATTATGGAAATTGACGTGGTCTGAAGCCGCATAGAAGTTTTTACCAAATGCCTTACCTTGTTGATAAATTGAACGAATGGTTGATGTAGGTTTAGGGATGGCAAATAAGATTATAGTAAATAGTTCGATCACCAACGAAGAGATCAATTTGCTTCCACTGGGCGCTTTTGAAGGAAAGATCGTTGTCATCTCCGAACTTGAGCAACTTCATGATGCTTTTGAAGATATAAATTCACATCACACAATTGGATTTGATACAGAGACAAAACCCGTTTTTGTAAGAGGTCAGCACAACAAAGTTGCAATACTTCAGATGGCGACACCTGAAACGGTTTATATAATTAAGCTCATGTCAACGGGATTAAGCTCTGAGATAGTCAATTTCTTGCAAAACGAAAAAATTGAAAAAGCCGGTGTGGCTATTCGTGATGATCTTAAAGCATTACAACTTCTTAAGAAATTTAAACCAGGTGGATTTATTGAACTCGCCCTGCTTTCAAAAGAAACCGGACTTGAAGTTGAAAGCGTTAAAAAACTTACAGCGTTATTATTGGGCTTTCGCATTTCAAAAAGTGCACAAACCAGTAATTGGGAAGCACTGCAACTAAATGAAAAACAAATTAGCTATGCGGCAACCGATGCATGGGTCTGTTTAAGAATTTATGAACTTTTAAAGTCAGGAAGAATTTCAGTTCTGCCTAAGCCTTTACCTCCACTGGCTGAGCCAGAGGTTGAGGATTAATGTGATTATCTTTTAATGTCTTGTAAGCAATAACAATACTGACAAGAACAAGTACTGCTCCCAATAACATATCAACTCCAGGGAAATATATGGTAGCTTCTGCATTTGTGAAATACGGAAATAATACACTATTCATAATCACCGGAGCAAAAATTGACATCAGACTCATCAGACTTGTAAAACCACCTTGTAATTCTCCCTGCGCATTTGGAGGTACAACTCCAGACATAATTCCCTGAAGGGCTGGTCCACAAATTCCTCCCAGACAGTAAACAAATGTGAAAGCGTACATCATCCAACCTTGTGTAGCAAACGCATACATCGTTAACCCGATCGCGTATAGCGCGAGACCAACATATACACTTTTCACCTGGCCCAATGCAGGAATAATTTTTCTAATTAGAATACCCTGCACGATAGCAAAAACAAAACCAACAACCCCTAATGAAATTCCAATTTCTTTTGGTTTCCACTTGAACTTCTCAATAGTGTACCAAGACCAGTTACTTTGAACAGCATGCGCAGCGAAGTAAACAAATGTAAGTGCCAAAAGAAGCCCCCTGATAATTGGATACTTCCATAAAGTAACCAACGTACCAATTGGGTTTGCTCGTTTCCATTCGAACTTTCTTCTGTTCTCAGGCTTTAACGATTCTGGCAAAATAAAATATCCATATAACCAGTTCAATAATGTAAGACTTGCTGCTGCAATAAAAGGAACTCGTGATCCCATATTGCCCAACAATCCACCAATCACAGGACCGATTATAAATCCTAATCCGAATGCTGCGCCCATCAATCCAAAATTTTGAGCTCTTTTTTCAGGGGGGCTAATATCTGCGATATAGGCACCGGCTGTGGTAAAGCTTGCGCCCATAATACCGGCAACAATTCTTCCAACGAACAGCCAAACTATTGATGGCGCAAAAATCACGAATATGTAATCTAATCCGAATCCAAATAAAGAGGCCAGCAAGACTGGTCTACGTCCATACTGATCGCTCAGACCTCCGACGATGGGTGCACAGAAAAATTGCGTAACAGCATAAGCAGCTACCAGCAATCCCCCATAGATTGGCGCTTTGTCAGCCAACGCAGGATCCAAAAATTCCTTTATCAGATTTGGAACAACAGGAATGATGATACCGAATCCAATTACATCTATGAGAAGAGTAATAAATATGAAGGCGACAGCTGCTTTTGGTTTTGATGGCATAAATATTAATTAAAGAAGAAAGCGAAATTAATATAAAATTTAACCGCCACGATTTTCTTCACAAAACAAAGAGAACGGAGCAAACCTTGCTTATGAAGAACTTTCTCTGGTAAACGATTTATATGCAAGGAGCAACCCTCAAGTCCGCAGTTCACCCGACCAAAATAATGCTAATTATTTTTTAGTGTCCGGAAATACTCTTTCGCACTCTTTTCAAAATTCACATGGAGAAACAAAAGCAAGAAATTTGCCGTCTTTCCCCTTGGAAATGGACTTTAACAGACATTGGATGGTGCTGTACGAAAATGGAATTACTGTAACCGGGGTTTTAAAAATATGTCTAAGAGAAAAGATAAGGGCTGGAATGTGCAACCTTTAGTCTTAAAAACCAGTCTGTGCTTTTAGTTAAATCAATTAACCATGAAAAAACTATCTCTTTTCGTAATCCTTTTAATCGTTGGAACTGCAGTGTTTGCACAAAATCGCGAAACACGTTCCGTTGAGACATTTACAAAACTTTCATTCAGGGTTCCCGGTAAACTTTATCTTAAGCAGGGAAGTGTACAAAAAGTTGAACTTGAAGGACCAGCAGATATTTTGAAAGAAGTTGAAACAAGTGTAAGCGGTGCAAAACTTTCGATTGAAAGAGAAGGCCGCTGGATGGACTGGAATAGCTGGAAAGACAGCGACAAGATCACTGTGTATGTTACAATGAAAGATGTGGAGGGCATTAGCGTTAGCGGATCTGGTGATCTTATTGGAGAAGGAAAGTTCACGACGAGCGACCTTAACCTTAATGTAAGTGGATCGGGATCACTGGATGTTGAAGTCATTGCATCCGGAAACGTTGAAGGTAATGTATCTGGGTCAGGAAATTTGAATATGAAAGGATCAAGCAATAATTTCGAAAGCAAAGTGAGTGGATCGGGCAGAGTAAATCTTTCTGTTTCTGTTCGTGGCCTGTCCGACTTCAGTGTTTCTGGTTCTGGAAGAATTCAGGCAGAGGGGACTTCACGCGAAGTAAAAACTTCGATCAGTGGTTCTGGTAAAGTGTTGGCTTCGGGATTGGAGGCAGATAAATGTGAGGTCAGAATTTCTGGTTCCGGTGATGTTGAAATAAATGTAAAGTCGGATCTTGACGCAACGATCAGCGGAAGCGGAAGCGTTTCATACAAAGGAAATCCTGGACACGTGAACAGTCATGCATCAGGAAGTGGAAAAGTGAGGAAGATGTAAAATGAAGTTGAAAGATTAAAGTTGAAAGGCGGTTGACTTAGCCTTTTTTTGTTGTAGTGAAATTGTCATGACTATGATTTCTATGATTACACTATTAATTCAGTACCCTTAGTACAGCAATCAAGTAATAATAGAAATTAAAAAATATAGTCAATATAAAAATTTTAATGCTTGTGTTCGATAGCGCCTTCTACTATCAGAAACTGCGCACAGATATACGTAGTCATTATCAATAATCCAGCCAGTGGAAGCGGAGTGTAAAATTTATTGATAGCCAACAATGAATCTGAAGTCATAAAAAGTAGTGCCCCCGAGAAGATTTGCCAGAAACTTTTTGAAGTTGTCCTTCCATATCGGAACAAAGCTGTCATTACCATACCAATCAATACAATTGAGTAAACTAAAACCGGAGTTTTCAACGGACCTAATTTTGAAAATAAAACAGTTATCAACCCCGTTTCAGCCAAAATAATCGGCAGTGAGAATCGAACTTTCTGTGTCCATAAAAGTTCATGCGCTACTTCTGATGATCTCAATTGATTATATGATATCATATACAGCAAATGACCTATTAAAAATGAAACTAATCCAAAAATGAAAAATAATTCCGACCTGAGTTGAAAGATCAGCAATACATCTCCAGCAAGGCAAAATAATAAAGCACATGTGAAGAGAAGAGATCGGTCTTCTGCCTTCATCCAATAATAGCCAATCAATGAAATAATAATAAATGGCTTTGATACATCCTGGATCAATGGAAGATCAAAAATAGCACCAAGCAGCTGAGCAATACCTACTGTAATAAAGAGGACCAGGAAACCGGAAGTATTTTTCATTTATAGACTGGTAACCTTGATGGTTGCGTCCATAAATATAGGAAAGCAATTAAACTCAATAAGGCGCTCACCAGAAATGGAATATAAAATTGAAGCGGGTTGTGGACAAAAATAAAACCTGAAAAGAAAGCTCCGACGCCGATACCGAATTCCATAAAGATATAATACGATGCCAATCCTCGTCCCCTGTGTTCAGGATCACTTAAATCTGCCGCCCAGGCTAGAAGTGTGGGCGAGGTTGCTCCATGAGATAATCCATAGAGAAGGACCCCAAGAATTAACATGGTCTTACTGTCAGCAAATGCGATCCAGATCATGGCGATCGTTATCATTGCTGTCGAGATCTTTAGAACTCTGACCCTTCCATATTTGTCAGAAGATCGGCCTGCTACTAGTCGGATTGTCAATGATGCAATGGTAAAATATGTAAAGAGCAAACCAGGATTTTCACTACCAAAGTAAGTTGCGTAGTCAGACATAAGTGTAAACAGTCCGCCGTATGCGTACGCGCACAAGCCCATTACAATACATGACATTAATACCCTGGGTTCGAATAAATCAACTTTGCTTACATAGAGAAGTTTCAAAGAAATAGGATGTCGCTTTTCTACAGTTTCTTTTATCGTTATCACTAACAGTGCTGAAATAATTGCCAGTATTGATGAGCAGTAAAACATAGCATTCGTTGAGAATGTTTGAGACAACCATGGACCGACCGAAGGACCACTTGCCATTCCCAACGAGCTTGCTGTTCCCATCAATCCCATTGCTTCACCTCTCCTGTGTGCAGGAATAATGTCTGACAAATAAGCTGCTTCTCCAGTTGGAGTAAATCCGGTAGAAAATCCATGTAGTAATCTCAAAAAGAAAAATCCGAAAACTGTTGTGAGAAGTGGATACATCAGACTGCACAAAAAACAAACTAATGCTCCTGCCATGATCACCGGCTTTCTTCCAATTCTATCTGCGAGCTTTCCACTCAATGGTCGTGAAATCATCGCTGTTACAGTGAACAATGAGATAACCAATCCGATATAATCTGCCCCGCCCAATGATCGGATGAATGGAAACAAGGAGGGTACAATCATGTTGAAGCTTGCAAAAAATAAAAACGAACTTGTGCACAGCAACCAAAACTGCTTTGTATAGATTTTTTTTTGAGGAATTGTATTCAATTTAAAAACCGTATTGAAGCTTTAACGCTTATTTGCAATTTTAAGAGTTAGTCTTCGTCTTATAACTTTTAGCTCTATTGTTTCACTGCATTCTCCTGCGCACCCAACAAAAATGCTTTTATGAAATCATCAAGATCACCATCGAGTACATTTTGAGCGTCGGTACGTTCCACTCCGGTACGCGCATCTTTTACAAGCTTGTATGGGTGCAAAACATAATTTCTGATCTGAGAACCGAATTCAATTTTCATTTTGCCAGCTTCCACTTTATCACGCGCAGCATTACGTTTATCCATCTCCAATTGATACAACCGTGACTTAAGCATTTGCATTGCCTTTTCGCGATTGGCATGCTGTGAACGTTCCACCTGACAAACAATAACAATACCAGTAGGCTTGTGCGTGAGCTGAACTTTCGTTTCTACTTTATTGACATTCTGACCACCGGCACCACCTGAACGGGATGTTTGCATTTCGATGTCACCTGGATTGATTTCTATATTAATGGTATCATCTACTTCAGGATAAACAAATACAGAAGCAAAAGATGTATGTCGTCTTGCGTTTGAATCAAAAGGAGAGATACGAACAAGGCGATGAACACCGGATTCAGATTTCATTTTACCGAAAGCAAAAGGCCCGGCAATTTCAATCGTTGCTGACTTAATACCGGCTACATCGCCTGCCTGGTAATCAACTTCAGTGACTTTGTATCCATTCTTTTCTCCCCACATCAGGTACATTCGATAGAGCATACTTGCCCAGTCCTGACTTTCGGTACCACCCGCCCCCGGATTGATTTCAATCATGGCACTAAGCTGATCTTCTTCCTTGCTGAGCATTTTCTTGAACTCCAATTCCTCAATTGAAGTAGAAGTTTTTTTATACTCCGCATTCAATTCTTCCTCGGAAACATCACCTGCCTGGTGAAATTCTGTAAGGACTTCGAGGTCATCGAGTTTTTTATTTACAGCATCGTACGCGTCCGTCCATACCTTTTTGACGCGGATATTCTTTAGGGTTGCTTCTGCCTCTTTGGAGTTATTCCAGAATTCAGCTTGCTGTGTAATACGTTCCTCGTCTTCGATTTCTACTCTCTTGCGATCGTAGTCAAAGATACCTCCTCAAGGCAGCCACTCGGGCCTTCAAATCTTTTAATTGGTCACTTGTCATGGAGTAAAGATATGGAAGAAATTCAATAAAGAAGTCATGGGTAGTAAAGAAGTCAGGAAACAAGAGTCACAAGAGTTTGGATTGAACAAGTTTCGGTCTTCGGCTTTCAGCTTAATTCAGAACTCAACTATTGCTACCTTCTTTCGTCTGCCAATCTTATAAAAATTATTATTAAAAAATTGAGTAAACATGCCAACGCCGACAAAAGCAACAGAAACTGTTATGATACCCGGACTAACACTGGAAAAATCGTGCGCAATACCATCAGCGAGATAAAGAATTACTCCAGCTGCAATAAGCTTCTGGCCCGCTCCTGAAAGATTAAAATTTGTGTTCGACTTATTGTGTAAGTCAATTCGCCTGATCTGCCGAAGATAAACCGTATCGGCTTCTCCTATTTTAAAATACTCCTGATGAATACCTGTTATCGTACCATAAGAGAAATAGTCATTACCTTTCCGTTGAAACCGGATATCTTCTCCCTCCTGATAGCGGGCAATGATATTGTTTCTCACGACCAATATAATTTTAGTTTGCCTGACCTGCGCAGTAAGCTGTGTTGAAACCACAATCAGTAAAGTGCAGAAAAGACTTTTCATCGAGATGGTTTAGTGAAATCTTAAATATCAATATGTTTAAGTTAGAAAAAAATTTACTCTACAGAGGTGCTCACATATTCACGTAATTCATCTTACAGAGAATATCATCCGAACATAATCACCTCAACACGTGTGCCCTTTAAAACGAATACATCCATCCGAATGGATCCGGTTTCAACCCGCGCTTCATTGCGTCGAGTTCCGAAAGAACTTTGTTAGAGAATTTTCTTGTTTCAACAGGAGGCAGGTAATGATTCTTCCCTTCATATCCGATCAATTCAATATGGGCGATTGTCGCAGCAGTGCCAGCACCAAATGCTTCTTTCACGCGACCGCTTTCAAGTCCATCAACGAGCTCTTTCACTGAAATCTTTCTTTCTTCAACCTTCATTCCCCAATGCCGGGCCAATGCTAAAACACTATCACGTGTTATACCACGTAAAATTGAATCACCCAATGCTGGCGTGACAAGCGTATCATCAAAAATAAACATGACATTCATTGTCCCTGATTCTTCGATATACTTGTGCTCGCGCCCGTCTGTCCAGATAAGTTGGTGATACCCCTGGTTCTGCGCAAGCTTCGCCGGATACAACGAACCGCCATAGTTACCGCCTGCTTTTGCGAAACCAGTTCCTCCTTCAACAGCGCGAGTGTAATATGTTTCAATTTTTACTTTCACCGGAGTGGAATAATAAGGACCAACCGGCGAATTGATAATCATAAACGTAAAATCCAAGGAGGGACGTATCCCAATGTATTCATCCGCAGAGAACATAAAAGGACGTATATAGAAAGAACTTCCTTCCAGCGTTGGGATCCAATCACGATCAATATTCAATAACGAATGGATCCCTTCCATGAAAATGTCTTCCGGAAGATATGGCATGCACATTCTATCAGCAGAAACATTCATACGCTTCCAGTTGTCCAACGGCCTGAATACTAATGCTTCTCCCTGCTCATTTTTATATGCTTTCAGTCCTTCAAAAATAGATTGGCCATAATGTATGGCTGGTGTTGCCGGACTTACAAGCATGTGTCCATAAGGAACTACACGGCAATTTCCCCAATCACCCTTGCGATAGTCAGCAAGAAACATGTGATCTGCAAAAACTTTCCCGAATGGCAAATCTTGGAAATTAATTTCTTGAAGTCTTGATTTATCTACTTTTGTGACATCTATTTTAAGAGTTTCTACCATGTTGATTTCATTAAAATGTAAGGCAAGATAAAGGATATTTGATAGTCAGGCTAACAGATGTTAGGAAAATTAATATGATGGTCTTTTGAGAAATAGTCCAAAATCCTCTTTCTTTATTATTGTAATACCAATGATTAGTGGTCTGCATGGCTTAAATCCGGTTCAGTTAAAATCCTGAACATTACTTCGCTCAACTATTTATCGAATCATTTTAATCATACAGATACTTCTTTTAACCGTCGCATACTGACCATAGTTTGGGGTGATCTCATAACCCTTCTTTTTATATAAGTGAATTGCTTCTAGCTGCAAGTTGCCTGTTTCTAGAATGCTGGAAAAGAACCCCAATTCAACAGCCCATTTTTCCAATTCATTTAATATACGAGACGCAACTCCGGAACTTCGGTAATCTAGTCTAACAAACATTCTTTTGACTTCTATACTTTCATTATCATACTTTCTGATAGCACCGCATCCAACCGCAATACTATTCCGGTAAGCTACAACAACATGCTTTAACGTATCAATCGTATTAAAGTGACTATAAAATTGTTGCTCATCACCGTAACGTTGCCAAAGTTCATGGTCAAGAATTTTTACAAGGGCAATGAAATCATCATTGAGCGAATCAGTTCGTACCAGGCGATCCATCACA
>Ga0123338_10000779_pt1 | contig 31698 bp, 24 predicted proteins | sample grotaG_FD_89793 | JGI IMG/M metagenome (GOLD analysis project Ga0123338, IMG submission 89793) | Glacier valley bacterial and archeal communities from Borup Fiord, Nunavut, Canada, to study Microbial Dark Matter (Phase II) -... | ecosystem: Environmental > Aquatic > Freshwater > Ice > Glacier ...
AAAAGCGCGGCTTGTCGGTGCTTTGCTGGTAAAAATCGAGCAGATAGCGCAGCACCAGGCCACCGCCCGCGCGCTCGGGTGCCCCGGCCAGGGCCAGGCCGTGGCACAGCTGCCCGTTCAGGGGCGGGGTGGGGGAGCCCGCGTTGGGCCGGGGCGTAAACGCGAACGGCCGCGCAGCCGGCTGCGTGGGCCCGCCGATGACCTCAAACGGCGTGTCGGTGCCGCGCCCCACGCTGATATTGGTGCCCTCGAACAGGCAGATGCTGGGGTACAGGGCCACGGCGTGGGCCGTGGGCAGGTTGGGCGAGGGGCGCACCGGCAGCGCGTAGGGCGTGGCGTGGGTGTAGCCCTGGGCCACGGGCACCACCGTGAGGCGGCAGCGGACCCCACCGGCCAGCCACTTTTCGCCGTTCAGCATCCGCGCCAGCTCGCCCACCGTCAGGCCGTGGGCGATGGGCAGCGGGTCGAGGCCGACGAAGGAGCGGTATTTGGGCTCCAGAATGGGGCCGTCCACAAGGTCGCCGTTGGGGTTGGGGCGGTCGAGGACGACGACGGCTTTGTTCTGCTCGGCGGCGGCCTCCATCACGTAGTGCAGGGTGCTGATAAAGGTGTAGAAGCGGGCGCCCACGTCCTGAATGTCGAAGACGAGCACGTCCACGTCGGCCAGCATCTCCGGGGTGGGCTTCCGGGTTTTGCCGTACACCGAGCGCACCGGTACGCCGCTGCGGGCGTCGCGCCCGTCGGCGATGGTGGCGCCGTCGGCGGCTTCGCCCCGGAAGCCGTGCTCGGGGGCGAAAATGGCCGTCACGTTCACGCCACGCGCCCGCAGCGTGTCAACCAAGTAAGCCGCCCCCACGCGGGCGGTTTGGTTGACAACCAGGCCCACGCGCTGGTTTTTGAGCTGGGGCAGGTACTTATCGAACCGCTCGGCCCCAACCACGATGCGCGGCGCGGGGGCCGGAGCGGTGGCAACCGCCGCCGGGACCGTTGGGCCGGTCAGCCGGGCCGTGGCGGGGCCGGTGGCCGGTGGCGGCGTGGCCCCAATGGCCAGCAGGGCCAGCAGCAGCGAGCAGGTGATTTTGGCAGGTGAGGCGACCATGAATGTCAGGGAAAGGGCGAAAAAGGAGCGAAGAGCCGGGCACGGCCAGGGACGTAAAGCCGCAACGTGGCCGGTCCCCGTTCAAAACGTAGCTTTACGGCCGAACAATGAACGTCGCCCGCTACATTTCGCAGAAGATTGACGGCGGAGCCGACTCAGGCTCCTTCACGTCTTCGGTCACAAAAATAGCCATCATCAGCATTGCCATGGGCTTGGCAGTGATGGTCGTCTCGTTTGCCATTTTGCAGGGGTTCCGCAACGAAATTCAAAACAAGATTTTCTCGTTTGCCGCGCACCTGCAAATCTCGCGCTACGACACCAACAACTCGCTGGAAGTGGCGCCCATTGGCGGGCCGCGGCTGGTGCGCGAGCTGCACGGGTTTCCGGAGGTGAAGTCGACCCAGCCCTACGCCGTGAAAACGGCCATCATCAAAACCAAGGACGAGGTGCTGGGCGTGGTGCTGAAAGGCATTTCGGAGAACGACGGCCCCTCGCCCATGCGCCAGAACATGGCCGCGGGCCAGTTCCTGAGCTTCCCCGATTCGGCGGCCAGCACCGACGTGCTGCTCTCGCTGAAGGTGGCCAACAAGCTGCGGCTGAAGGTGGGCGACAAAACGCTGTTCTACTTCATCCAGAACCCGCCGCGGGTGCGGCAGTTCCGCGTGAGCGGCATCTACGCGACGGGGCTCGATGAGTTCGACGAGGTGTACGTCATCGGCGACATCCGGCAAATCCGGGAGTTGAACTCCCCGGCCTGGCCCGACTCGCTGGTGGGCGGCATGGAAGTGGTGCTGCGCGACTTCAAAACCCTGGACAAGACGGCCGACAACTTCTACGAGCGGCTGCCCTACGACCTGAAAATCGACAAGGTGACCGACCAATACGCCCAGCTGTTCGACTGGCTGCAGCTGCTGAACCGCAACGTCATCATCTTCCTCATCCTGATTATTTTCGTGGCCACGTTCAACATGGTAGCCACCATTTTCATCATGATTCTGGAACGGACCAACATGATTGGCATCCTCAAGGCGCTGGGGGCGACGGATAACCAAATTCGGCGCATGTTTTTCTTCCGGGGGCTGTCGCTCACGGTGCGGGGCATGCTAATTGGCAACGTGGTGGCGGTGGGTTTCTGCGCTATCCAGTACTACTTCAAAGTCATTCCCCTCGACCCCGAGAGCTACTACATGGACCGGGTGCCGATTTTCTGGGACCCCCGGATGCTGCTGCTGCTGAACGCGGCCACCTTCGCCACCTCGCTGCTGGCGGTGCTCATCCCGACGTACTTGATTTCGCGGATTAAGCCGGTCGTGGCCATCAAGTTCGACTGATGCCGGGGCGTTCGGCAAATAAAATATTGCCGACTAGAACGTCATGCTATGACAAGCTCAGCACGATGTTTCGAGGTGTCTGCATTTCAGCACGAGGTTGGGGTCGGGGCACAACGCCGCCCACACGGCCCGCTCCGAGGGTCGGGCCACGCCGGGGAAGTCGCCCGCGCGGCCATGCAGGTCGGCCATGAGCTGGAAGTGCAGGTGGGGCGGCCAGTCGCCGTTTTCGGGAAAGGGGCCAACGGTGGCAAAAGCCTCGCCCTTTTCTACCGCCTGACCCGGGTGGAGCCGCTGCCACTCGCGGCGGCTGAGGTGGCCGTAGAGGCTGTAGAACGCGGTGCCGTCCAGGGCGTGCTGGAGGATGACGGTGGGGCCGTAGTCGCCGAAGTTGTCGTTGTCGGCCAGGCTGTGCACCACGGCCGGCAGGGGCGCCAGCACGGGCGTGCCGGCGGGCAGCCACACGTCGACGCCCAGGTGCAGGGAGCGGGGCTCCTCGGCCGCACCGGGGCCGAAGTGCGGGCTGCGCCGGTAGATGACGCGGTTTTCGAGGTAGCCGCCCACGCCGATGGTGGCGCTTTGGGCAGTTAATAATCCGTGGACGAGGCGCTCGAAAGCGGCGGTGTCGCGCAGGTCGGCGGCGGCCACCGCGGGGTTGGCGGCGGTGAAATCGAGGCGGGCCACGGCGGGGCCGCTGAGGTCGACGGGGAGCACGGGGCCGAAATCGGCTTGGTGGCGCAGCAGGAGGGCGGGGAGGGACAAACGAGAACGGAAAACGGGGCGGGGAAACGAATTGCGGGCAGGGCCGGCAACAGATTGGCCGGAGCCCGGTTTACAGGCTGCCGTGGCGGCAAGTTACCTTTGCGGCCGACGGGACGCGGCGCAGGCCGCGGCCCGGGTTTCAACTTTTATCAACCGTTTCGTTGGGAAGCCCGCCAGGTTACGTATGGCGCAGGCGCCCCCGACCCCATTCGCCCCTCGATGTACCACACGCTGACCGTAGTTGCGCTGACCCAGGAAACCGCCGATTCTGTTACCATCCACCTCGAACGGGCCGACCGCCAACCCATTGCCAGCCGGCCCGGCCAGTTCCTCACCCTGATTGTGCCCTGTGGGCCCGCCGGCAAAAAAGAGCGGCGGGCGTACTCGCTCAGCAGCACCCCGCACGAGGCCCCGCGCCTGTCCGTGACGGTGAAGCGCGTGGAAGGCGGCCTGGTCAGCAACTACCTGCTCGACACGGTGCAAGTGGGGCAGCAAATCGAGGTCATGGAACCCCTCGGCAATTTCACCCTCAGCCCCAGCCCCAAGGCGGCGCGGTCGCTGGTGCTTATCGGGGCCGGCTCGGGCATCACGCCGCTCATGTCCATCCTCAAAGCCGTGGTGAAAACCGAGCCCAACAGCCACGTGCTGCTCATTTACGGCAACCGCAACGAGGAATCCGTGATTTTTCAGCAGCAGCTCGCCGACCTTGAAGCCGGCTCCAACGGCCACGTGCAGGTGGAGCACGTGTTTAGCCAGCCCCTGCAGCCGGGCGGCGCCCACCGCCACACCGGCCGCCTGAACCGCACCATGCTGCTGCGCATTCTGGAGCAGCGCCACCAGTTTCCGGCCGAGCAGGCCGAGTATTTCATGTGCGGCCCCGAGGGCCTGATGGCCGAAGCCCGCGCCGCGCTCGACCTGCTGCGCGTGCCCGAGGCCCGCATCCGGCGCGAGAGTTTCGTGGCCGCCGCCGACACCGCCGATGCCATGGCCGGCCCGGCCAGCGGCCACGGCGACGTGTCGGACGCGCCCGGCGACGACACCAAAACGACCCGCACCGTCACCATTCAGTACGAAGGCAGCGAGTACAAAATCGAGGTGCCCGCCGGCAAAACCATTCTCGAAACCGCCCTCGACCAGGACATCGACCTGCCGTATTCCTGCCAGGCCGGCCTGTGCACGGCCTGCCGCGGCAAATGCCTCAGCGGCAAGGTGCACCTCGACGAGCGCGAGGGCCTGTCCGATTCGGAAATGAAGCAGGGCTACGTGCTGACCTGCGTGGGCCACCCGATGACGGACGACGTGGTGATTGAGATTGGGTAGGAAGTGTGCGTACGAAAAAAGGCGGCCCTGCTCAAGGGGCGCCCGCGTGCCGAGCAGGGCCGTTCTGTTGTACTCATTCCCCTGAGCCCGCCTAAAAATATTTCCGCCCGGCGCGGTGTTTGTTTCGTAAGAAACAGGCTATTGCCGGCACGCCCGTTGCCTGTTTTTTTCTATTATTGTGTTATGATGCTACTTGCTGAACCTACCGCCGAGTCGGCCACCGATACCAGCCGGCCGCCCCGCCATTATTTGCCCGAGGAGTTTGCCGTGACGGACTGGGCGGCCATCAAGCCCTTTTTTCAGGAACTGCAGGACCGCGCCGTGGGCACGGCCGCCGAGCTGGAACACTGGCTACTCGACCGCTCGGAACTGGAATCGGTGCTGAGCGAGGACCTGGCCTGGCGCTACATCCGCATGACCTGCGACACCCAGGACCCCGCCCGGGCCGAGGCGTTCCAGTACTTCGTGAACGAGGTGGAGCCGCAGGTGGCGCCTTACGACCACGCGCTGAACGAGAAGATGCTGGCCTCGCCCTACCTGAGCGAGCTGGACGAGAACCGCTACGGCGTGTTTTTGCGCTCGGTGCGTCAAGCTTCGGAGATATACCGGGCCGAGAACACCCCGCTCAAGACCGACATCAGCACCAAGCAGCAGCAGTACGCGGCCACGGTGGGCGCCATGAACGTGACCCTCGACGGGCTGGAATTGACCCTGCCCCAGGCCGCCGACCGCCTCAAGAACCCCGACCGTGCCGTGCGCGAAACGGCCTACCGCGCCATCCAGGCCCGCCGCCTGCAAGACGCGCCGGCCCTCGACCGACTCTTCAGCGAACTGGTGGGCTTGCGCCACCAAGTCGCTCACAACGCGGGGTTTGCCAACTTCCGCGACTACATGTTTGCCGCCCTGGGCCGGTTCGACTACACCCCGCAGGACTGCTTCGATTTCCACCGGGCCATCCGCGAAACGGTGGTGCCGCTCATCGACGACTTTGACCTGGAGCGCCGGCAGGACCTGAACCTGCCCGCCCTGCGCCCCTGGGACCTCGACGTGGACCCCAGCGGCCAGCCGCCGCTGCGCCCCTTCGGCACCGGCGAAGAGCTGCTGGACAAGACCATCACCGCCTTCCAGCACCTCGACCCCTACCTCGGCGACTGCCTGCGCACCATGCGCCAGATGGGCCACCTCGACCTGGAAAGCCGCAAAGGCAAGGCCCCTGGCGGCTACAACTACCCGCTGGACGAGACGGGCGTGCCCTTTATTTTCATGAACGCCACCAGCTCGCTGCGCGACGTGGTGACCATGCTGCACGAGGGCGGCCACGCCGTGCACAGCTTCCTCACCCGCGGCCTGCCGCTGGGCGCCGACAAGCACCCGCCGTCGGAAGTGGCCGAGCTGGCCTCGATGAGCATGGAGCTGATGAGCATGGACCAGTGGCACGTGTTTTTCCCCAACGCCGACGACCTGCGCCGGGCCAAGAAAACCCACCTCGAAAGCGTGCTCGAAACCTTTCCGTGGGTGGCCACCATCGACAAGTTTCAGCACTGGGTGTACGAGCACCCGCAGCACACCGAAGCCCAGCGCCACGCCCGCTGGGGGGAGATTTTCGACGAGTTCAACCAGCGCACCGTGGACTGGAAGGGCTTGGAAGGCTTCAAGCCTTTCCTCTGGCAAAAGCAATTGCACCTCTACGAGGTGCCGTTCTACTACATCGAGTACGCCATGGCTCAACTCGGCGCCATTGCCGTGTGGCGCAACTACCGCCTGAACCCGGCCCAAGGCCTGGCCGCTTACAAGCGCGCCCTGGCCCTGGGCTACACCGCGCCCATCGGCCAGATTTACGCCGCTGCCGGCATCCGCTTCGATTTCAGCACCGGGTACCTGCGCACCCTGGCCGACTTTGTGCGGGAGGAGATGGCGGCGCTGTGACGGGGACTTGGTAACGAAAGCCGCCCGCCGCGGCGGGCGGGGCTTCGAAGTAACTCAGGCGCCTTCGCCGCGGCGGGCGGCTTAGGGTGCCGCCGGTTTTGGACCAATGCGGCGGTATACGAAGTAGCCCACCGAGAGCGCGAGGGCCAGAAAGCCTAATCCCAGCAGTGTGAGCGGGTTGGCCTTGTCGAAATCCATTTGGATGACGTGCCGCGACACGGCGATGATGGCCACCTGGAACACCACGTCGGTTTTGATGAGGTGGTCCTGAAAATAGGTCCGAATCGACCCAATCAATTCCACGCCCAGCACGATGATGAGGAAGCCGCCGAACACCTCGTGCATCACCCGCTGCAAGTAGTTGATGGAGGTGTCGGGGTGGAAATAGCTCTGGATGCTGAGGCAAATGTCGTAGGCGTACTTGGCGGTGGCCAGCAGGATGACGGCCATCATAATAAAAATGAGCGCCCCAAAAATGGTGCGCTCAAAATACGGGTACACCGCGTCGATGATTCTCTTCATCAACCTTCAACTGCCGGACGCGGCTAGTTGTTGCCGCCGGGCGTGGGGGGCGGGGTAGTGTGCGAGCCGCACTTGCCTTTGGGGTGCGGGTCGTGGTCTTTGCGCTCGCAGGAGGAGAGGGCGAGGCCGGCGAGCAACAGCGCGGGCAGCAGCCGGCGCAAGGAGGGTACGGGTGCGCGCATGGCGAGCGGGGTTAAAAAGGTGATGGTGAATGCCTAAAGGTAAGCAATTGCCACGCTTTTGGTGCGGGGCGGCCACGGTATTTTTATCCCCCAAACGCAGTGGAATTTATTCCTTGGGCGAGGAAGCCGTTTAGTTCTGCACCGTAAACAGCGGCAGCGGCTTCAGCAGGGCGTATTTGCCGCCGAGGGACTGCAATTCCGCCTGGTGCAGCGTCAGGTAGTCGTTGCACTGCCGGGCGGCGCGGTCGTACTGCACCCGGAAGCCCACCACGCCGGCGTCGAGCTGCTGGAGGCCTTCCACAAAGTTGCGGGCGTTTTCGGTGGGGGCCTGGCCGTTGGGCGCGGCCAAGGGGTAGAGCGCGTGCAGCAGCGAATCCTGGGCGGCGTCGTACCGGTCAATCAGGGCCGAGGTGGCCATGGTTTGCTGGGTGTAGCGCCGGGCCTTGAGGCGGGCGTTGGCCTGCTCCAGGCCTTGCACCTGGGCCGTGTTGGTGCCGGGCTGGGCCCTGAGCTCGCGCAGCAGGAGCCGCGTCACGGCAATTTTCTGGTCGTCGCTCTCGGTCATGCTGCGCCACTTCCCGTCCACCGAGTCGCGCAGGATGTCGAACTGGGCCTTGGCGGCGGCAGCCGAAGCGGGGTTCAGCGCCCCGGATTTGGCGCCGTCGCGCTTGCAGGAGGCCGCGCAGGCCGTGAGCAGCAACAGGCCCATCAGGGCAGATTTCAACGTCGGAGGGGAAGTGGGCGCCATCATTACTTACACGGGTGAAAAGCCGAACTGCGCAAAGCTACACGGGCTTGAACTGCTCAAACAACTGGCGGCAATCGTGGCAGTGGTGCACGGCCCGGCACAGCGTAGCCCCAAACGGCGTGCGCAGCTCGGTATTGTGGCCGTGGCAATTGGGGCACTCGGCGTATTCCAGAAAATCAAGGTCGAGCACCCGATTGCCCAGCACCGGCGGCGGCGAGAGCTTGTGCTGGCGCAGGGCCGCGCGGCCGGCTTCCGAAATCATGTCCGAGGTCCACGCTTCGCGCAGGCTGATGGTGACCTCCACGGCCGGCACGCCGTGGGCCAGCAGCGTGCGCTCCACGTCGCGCTTCATGTAGTCCATGGCCGGGCAGCCGGCGAAGGTGGGCGTGAGGTGCACCGCCACGTTGCCCGTGGCCGCGTCAATCTCCACGCCGCGCACCACGCCCAGGTCGATGAGCGAAATCGTGGGGATTTCGGGGTCCTTCACGGCTTGCAGCCACTCCAGTAGCTGGGCCTTATCGAAGCGGGTTTCTGGCATGGCGGGGTTTACCAATCGGCCGTGGGGTCCAGGCGAAACACCTCGGCCATCTCGTCCAGCAGCGGCTGCAAAAACCCGGTGTGCTCGCCGCGGCGGCCGCCCAAGGCGGGGGCCAGCGTTTGCACATCCGGCATTTCCAGCGCCGTTTGGCGAAATACTTTTGCGATGCTTTCCAGCCAGCGGCTTTTCAGTTCCGCTTCGCCGATGAACAGGCCCGAACTGATGATTTCGGGCTCCGCCGCCGTCGTTTCGAAAATGCCCAGGGCGTAGGGAAGCGTGAAGTTCAACGCGGCCTGCATCCGTTCGATGGCTTCGTCGGTGGCGGTGCCCAGGCGCTTCACCCACGTGTTGGCGTGCAGGGCGTGGTATTTCAGCTCTCCGCGCAGCTTGCGGGCCACCTGGGCCAGCGGCTCGTAGCTGCTGGCGGCCAGCGCCTCAAAGCGCAGCAGCTCGGCGTGGTCGAACAGAAAGTGGCGGGTCAGGCTGAAATCGTACTCGCCGATGGGCAGCTCCACCAGCTGGCAGCAATGAAACTGCGGCGCGTTGCGGGTGAAGGCCACCGTGTCGGGCTCGGCCTCGCCCAGCCCGTGCAGCAGGCCGTAGAGCTGCAGGCTGTGGCCGAGCTTGTCCTGGGCCATGCTCGAAAACGCAATGTCTTCTTCCAGAATTGGCCCGAGGCCGTTCCATTCCGAATTGCGGTGGCCGAGGATGAGCTGGTCGTCGGCGAGGCGGTACAGCAGGTCAAGTTTGGGGTCCATGCGCGGGTTGGTGGGTGGCCGGGTGCTCGGCCTTGAATTTCTCGATGCGGTCCTGCACCTTGTAGGAAATGGCGTCGCGGTATTTTTTCTCCGGCGTGGTGGCCCAGATGTCGCGGTCGTCGTCGCCGGAGCGCAGCACGTCGGCCGCGCGCACGGCCCACACATTCACCACGGGGCGCTGGTCGCCGAACACGGCCTTGGCCACTTGCAGCGCCTCGGCCGGCGCGCTGGCGCGCACCTTGCCCACGTGCTGGTGGGCTTTGCCCCGTTTTTTGAGGTGGAAAATGTCGTAGTCTTCTTCGCCGGCCGCGTAAGCGGCTTCCTCGGCGGCGGTGTCATCGGCTGCGCCGGGAGCGGGTGCCGGGTTTTTGGCCAGCAGCGGCAGCGTGCCGTAGGCCGATTCCTGGTCGCCCACGTAGGCCGTCACCGCGATGGCCGCCGTGGGCACCACCCACAGCCCGGTGCAGGCAAAGCGCCGGCTATACTGCTCCTTGGCAAAGAGAAAGGCCACGTCGGCCTCCGGCGCGTGCACCGGGCCCACATAGACGAACGGCGCGCCTTCCTTTTTTTGGTGGAATACCTCGTACGTGCCGAACTGGTCGAGGGCCCCTTTGGCCGCGTCCGTGGTCGGCGCATCGGGTAGCCCCAGCCGGTTCATGCGCGGGTCGAATGATTGTATCATAACGAAAGGTTAAAATCCAGAACGGTCCTGCTGCGGCAAGCTCGGCAGGACCGTTGGTTACGCCAGCGGGCGCACGTACTGCGTTTTGGGCGTGAGCAGGGCGCGGCGCACCCAGGCGCCATTTTCCTCGGCGGCGCGGCGCACGGCCAAGCGCTCGGCGTTGCAGGGCCCGTCGCCGTTAATCACGCGCTTGAAGTCTTCCCAATCGGGCTCGGTGAATTCCCACTGGCCGGTAGCCTCGTTTTTGGCGAGTTTCTCGTCGGGCACGGTCAAGCCAATTTCCCAGATTTTGGGGACGTACATGTCCAGAAACTGGTTGCGGCACTCGTCGTTGCTGGCCATTTTCACCTTCCAGCGCATCAGGATTTCGGTGTGCACGCTCATCTTATCCGAAGGCCCAAAGAAAGTCATGATGGCCGGCCACCAGCGGTTCAGCGCCGCCTGAATCATTCGGCGCTGCACGGGCGTGCCGGTGGCTAGGTGCACCACGGCGTCGTGCCCGTACTTCAGGTGGAAGGCTTCCTCGGCGCAAATCCGGTCCAGCGCGCGGCAATAGGGGCCGTAGCTGCCCTTGGCGTTGGCCAGCTGGTTCACGATGGCACCGGCGTCAATCAGCCAGGAAATGACGTTCGAATCGGCCCAGGTCGGCGTGGGGTAGTTAAATACGTTGGAGTACTTGCTCTTGCCGTTAATGAGGTCGACCAGCATCTGCTCGCGGGTTTTGCCCAGGGTTTCGGCGGCCGAGTACAGCAGCTGGGCGTGGCCCACTTCGTCCTGCACCTTGGCCATCTGGGCCATCTTGCGGCGGAAGCCGGGCGCCCGCGTAATCCACGTGCCTTCGGGTAGCGAGCCGATGATTTCGGAGTGCGCGTGCTGCTCAATCATGCGGGTGAGCTGCTTGCGGTAAAGCCCCGGCATCCAGTCGCCGGGCTCAATTTTCTCGCCCCGGGCAATGCGGGCCTCGAACTCGGCCAACAAAATAGGGTCTTCGTTTTCCAGGCCGGTGGCGGCGGTGGTCGGCAGGTCGTGGGTGCTGGCGGAACCGTACATTTTTAACGAGGAATTAAGAATGAGGAAGGAGAAATTAAAACGTTGGAACGGGAGATAAATGCAGAATGAAAGCCGGAAAACTCTTCATCCCTCATTGATAATTCCTCATTCCGTTAAGCAGTTGCTCGGCGAGGCGGTGGGCAATTTCATCGGGGGTCAATTTGCCGTCGGGCCGGTACCAACTGGGTAGCCAGTTGAGGCTGGCCAGCAACGTCAGGGCCGCGAAAGCCGCATCCGGGGCCTGCAGCTCGCCGGCCGCGGTGCCTCGCCGAATAAGCGTCCGAAACGACTCCTCGTACCGCTCGCGCAGGACCAGGAAATCGGTGCGCGCCGGCTCGCTTAGGTGCCGCCACTCGTGCAAAAACACGGCCGAAGCCGCGCTGTCGCGGGTGAGCACCCGCACGTGCGCCTCGATGGCCAGCCGCAACTGCCGGGCAATGGACGCCGCGGCGTCCCCGGTGGCGGCCGCAAAACCGGCAAAAAAATCTTCGGCCAAGCCAAAGCACACGCGGTGCAGGATTTCTTCTTTCGACTTGATGTGGGAGTACAGGCTGCCGGCCTCTAGGCCCAACTCGGTGGCCAGCTCCCGCATGCTGGTGGCCGCAAAGCCCCGCGCCCGAAACAGGGCCGTGGCGGTACGGTCAATCTGGGCTTTGCGCGAACGGAGGGGGGCAGGGGAGAGCATATCGAGGTCAAATGTACACTTCCTAACGCTCGTTAGCAAGCAAAAGTTGTTCGCCACGCGCAAGGCTGAAGTACGCACCGGCTGAATTCAGTTTGGCAACCGCGACGGAAGGCCGGCGGGCACACATTTTCTTAATGAAACGGCCGCGGCAAATCACGTATCTTTACCCTGGCATTGCCATCCCCATCCCCATTTTTTATGAAAAACCAATACTGTATGCTCTCGGCCGCCCTGCTGCTGGCCGGAGCAGCGCATGCCCAAGGTACCGAATTATTCTTTTCGGAGTACGACGAAGGCGCCCACCAATCGGGCGTTAACTACGGTGGTGCCACCAATTCAACGGGCAGCGAACGGGCCATTGAGATTTACAATCCCACCAACAACACGGTGAGCCTCAACCCCTACTCCGTTCGGCGCTACTCCAACGGCAGCACCACGTTCACCGAGGAGGAAAAACTGTTCCGCAGCAATTCGTCGCAGGTGGCGGTGGGGGCTAACAGCATGACCCCTCATTCGGCGTTCGTGCTGGCGAGCGGCGAGGCTACCCTGCCGGTTATCCGCAACGCGGCCAACCAGTTCAGCGTGGGCCACGCGCCCGTTTCGGGGCCGACGGTTCTTTTCGGCGGCGGCACGGTTTATTTTAACGGCGACGACGCCGTGGCCCTCGTGCGCTACCCCAGCGGCACCGCCGGCCAAGGCCCCGGTGTCATCGTGGACCTGATTGGCGTGATTGGTGAGCAGCCGCTGCTGGCCTCCGGCGGCACCGGCACCGGCAACTGGAGCGGCACCAACCCCATCGACGGCACCGGCACCAACGCCGTGTACCCTTCTTCGGCCAACCAAAGCCTGGTGCGCCGGCCCTCGGTTTCGACCGGCATCCGCATCAACCCAGGCCCGCAGAACGTGCCCGGCACCAACCCGCCCGTGCGCAGCACCGCGCCCGGGGCCTACAACATTGCCACCGAGTGGTCCGTGTACAGCTACGCCTTTCCCCCCGGCACCACGGGCAGCGGCTCGGTAGGCGCGCAGCTGTACGACCAACTGGGCCAGCACAACGACTACCTAGGGCCGTTTGGCGCTTACCAGACCACCCTCTCGGCCACGCTCGCCAAGTTCGACGCCAACATCAGCCTGTATCCCAATCCCGCGCACGGCACCGCCACGGTCGAAATCAAGGACGCGAAAGTGGGCGCCGTTACGGTTATCAACAACCTCGGCCAGCGCATCAGCGCCCAGGGCAAAGGCCAGGGCCAGGAAAAACTTGTCCTGGACGTTTCGGGCTTGAAAGCCGGGCTGTACTTCGTGCAGATTGTGAGCGCCGACGGCCAGTCGAAAATCTACAAGGAGCTGGTGGTGCAGTAAACGCACGCCGCCGGACCGCTGGAAAAGGAGGGGAGTAATTCCCTCCTTTTTTTGTGGGCGTACTTTTGTGGCCCGGTGCCAAACTGCCCGCCCGGCCCTTTGCGGGCAATTGTTGCTTCCCATCGATAACCACTTCCCCATGCCCCCACTCACGCCCCTCACCGCCATCGGCGAGTTTGCCCTCATTCACCGCTTGCAGCAGGGCACTAGCACCCGGCAGCCCGGCACCGTGCTGGGAATTGGCGATGACGCCGCCATCATCGCCCCCACGCCCGGCACCGAGCTGGTGATGACCACCGACTTGTTGGTTGAAGGCATTCACTTTGACCTCGCGTTTTGCCCGTTGCGGCACTTGGGCTACAAGGCCGTGGCCGTGAACGTATCGGACGTGGCGGCCATGAACGCGCTGCCCACGCAGCTGGTGGTGGCCCTGTCGGCCGGCCCGCGCTTCACCGTGGAAGCCATCGAGGAGTTGTACGCCGGAATCCGCCTCGCTTGCGAGGCCTACCGCGTGGATTTGGTGGGCGGCGACACCACCGCCAGCCGCGGCGGCCTCACTCTGGCCGTGACGGTGCTGGGCGAAGCGCCCGCGGGCACGGCCGTGCGCCGCAGCGGCGGCCAGCCCACCGATTTGCTTTGCGTGAGCGGCGATTTGGGCGGGGCTTTCCTGGGATTGCAGGTGCTGGAACGTGAAAAGCAGGCTTTCCTAGCCGACCCCGACACCCAGCCCGAACTGGCCAACTACGAGTACGTGGTGCAGCGGCAGCTGCGCCCTGAGGCCCGCCTCGACATCGTGCACGAGTTGCGCGAGTTGGGCGTGCACCCCACCAGCATGATTGATATTTCCGACGGGCTGGCCTCGGAAGTCCTGCACCTGTGCGCGGCCAGTGGCACGGGTGCCCGGGTTTTCACCGAATTTCTGCCCCTGGCCAACCCCACGCTCGAAGCGGCAGCTGAGTTCAACCTCGACCCCATTACCTGCGCCCTCAACGGCGGCGAGGACTACGAACTGCTGTTCACGGTGCCCGTCACGGACCACGAAAAGCTCAAAAACCACCCCGACATCACCGTTATCGGCCACCTCACGGCCGCTGGCGATGGCGCCAACCTGGTGACCAAGGCCGGGCAAGCCGTGCCCTTGCAGGCCCAGGGCTGGACCAGCTTTTGACCGATTTCAAACGGGATTGCCAACTTTGCCTAAGCGCTACTGTTAGGAAATGAAATCAAGCAGGGTCCGGTACTGGCACGCTAATTGTTTTTCCGTGACCATCCGGGCGTACTTCCGTTTCATTTTAGTATTTCAACCATGAAAAAGCTTCCCTATATCCTCAGTCTGATTGTGCTGTTGAGCACCGTGTTTGGCTCGACTTCGGCGCAAGCCCAGTGGAGCCCGCAAGCGAAAGGCGCCGTCATCGGCGGGGGCTCGGGGGCCATCCTCGGGGCCGTGATTAACAAGCGCAACCGGGCCGTGGGCGGCGTGGTAGGGGGCGTGGTGGGTGCCGGGGCGGGCTACGCCATTGGCAAGCACATCGACAACAAGCGCAAGCAGCGGGCCCGCATTGCCGAGGCCAACCGCGTGGCGGCCATCCGCGAAGCCGAGTACCGCAACGCCCTGGCCCGCCGCAATACCCGCGAAACCGTGATTACCCGCACGCAAACGTCGGGGGCGCCCGCCAATAGCTTGGTGGCTTCCAGCGCCGCCATGGCCCCGGCCCCGGCCGTGCCCGTGGGCACCAACGCGGCTTATCTGCCTAACAACGCTTACGGCAACTCGTCCAACCCTTACGCCACTTCGGAATACCGTCGCAAGAGCTGGTAACCGGCCGTTCGCTCAAACAAACAACCCCTGGGCGCCCGCGTCCGGGGGTTGTTTATTATATATAAATTAGTCGCAAATACGGGCCGGCCCCAGTACGTTTGCTTTTTCTTCACCAACCCCCTGGATTTATGAAATCCCTCTTATGTGGCCTGCTCGTGGCCGTGTCGCTTAGTTCTTGCACCAAAACGGACGAAGCCGTCAACATTCAGTCTTTGAACCAGGACTTTATCAGTGCCTGGAACAATAAGGACTCCGGCAAGATTACGGCGGCCCTGGCCGACGACGTGAGTTTTGTGCAAGGCACGGCCCATTGGAAAGGCAAAGACGAAGTGTCCCAAAAATGGGTGCGCGAAACCCTGCCCACCCTCAGCGATTTGAAGACCAGCGTGGTCAGTTCCAGCACCGACGCCAATACGGCCTACGAAGCCGGGACTTTCTCGGTGGATGTGCTGCCGGCGGGCCCCAGCCAAGTGCACGGTTTTGGCGAAGGCAACTACATTTTTCTTTGGAAAAAAGGCGCCGACAAAACCTGGAAACTCAGCTACGCGCAACTGGAAGACCTGCCCGTGCAGCGCCGTAACTAAACGGCTCGCCGAAGCGGCTATTGGCATGAAAAAAACGTCATGCTGGGCTTGTTGAAGCATCCTTCCCGCAACAGCAATTATTTACTGCTGCCGGAGAGATGCTTTGATTTTGCTCAGCATGACGTTTCTCCTTTTTAGGATGCCTGCGAATCAGCGGCTAGCGCGGCAGGCCGAGCGAGTCGCGCCAGGCCGCGTCGGCGTTGGTGTGCCGGCGCCAGTAGTCGAGCTGGACGCTGCGGCGGCGCGTGGCCCGGGTGGTGAGCAGGCGCGGCGCGGCGGCGCCGGGCGCGTCGAGGTAGGTTTCTTCCCAGCCCAGGATGCGGTGCGGAAACGGCAACTCGAAAAAGATGGTGAGGACGTGTTGCTTGGGGCCAGCGTAGGCTACGGTGTAGGCCTGCGTGGGAACCGGCCGGCCAGTGCTTCCCTGCTCGGGCAGGGCCGTGTGGAGGCTGAGGGTGGCGGCTTCGGCGCGCAACGGCTGGTGCTGCAAGCGGCAGTAGGCGGTGCCGGGCACGAGCTGCACCTGGCCGGTGGGCAGGCCGGCGGGGCCGAGGCGGATGCGGTTCCACAGCTCGTCTTCGAGCAGGGCGGCGGGCAGGGTGGTTTCGGTGTCGCCTTCGCTCTCGAAGTAGGACTTCTGCGACACGGCGTAGCGGCTGCCCCGCAGGTTGAGCTGGGTAAACACGTGCCCGCACCATTCCTGCATCGACATGCTCACCTTGGGGCTGCGCGGGTTGGCGGCCAGGTTGAGGGGCGTGAAAGTGGAAGTAAGGATGGAATACGGATAGATGCCGGTGTTGAATTTCTTGTTGAAATTCAGCTTGAGCACGGGCAGTTGGTCGGCCGGGCTGGCCGCGGGGTCGTCGAGCTTGACTTGTTTGTTGCGCGAGAAGTCCTCGGTGACGAACACCAGCACAGCCTCGCCGCGGTGCAGCTCGCCGTAGCGGGCCTGGGTCAGGTCGTAGCTTGTGAGCTCGGCCTTGCCCTGAAACCAGTAGGCGCCGAACGCGGGCGGCAGGGGCGGGGCGGCCCGCGCCTGGGTAGCGGCAACTGCCTGGCCCGGTGCGGAGGAACATTGCGCGCCGCCAAGCAAAACGGCCAGCAGCCACAGCAGCGCAAAACGACGGAAGAGCAGTGGCATGGGCAAAAAGGGGTTGCTTAGCAGCTATTCAAATAGGCATTCGAGCGGACAGCTGGCTTCCAGCCGGCAGCCCGCCTGTTCGGGTGGGCACTTAATCTTCGGGATAGGGAATGAAGACGAATTTGGTGAACTCTTTATCGAGTACGAAAAGGCAGCAGAACTCGTCGGGGTCTTTGTAGTTGGCCTGGAAATAGGCCAGGCCGTCGGGCTCTACGATGCCTTGCTGCATGAACAGCTCCAAATAGCTGGCGAAAACGTGCCATTCCAGGTTCAGCTCGTCGGCGTTGACGAGGAGGCCGCCGAGGGGCACTTCCTGCTTGGCAAATACGAAAATGGGGTATTGGCTGAAGTCGCCCTTGCGAATCTGGGAAGAAGCTTCGAGCAGGGTGTCGCATACGACAACAAAATCCTTGGTGATGGTGCCGAGGTATTTGCCGTTGAGTTCGGGGTCGTTGAAGTAGTCCATGTTGGAGAGTAGTTATTGTATTTCAGTAAACTCATCAGAACCTTCTACTCGCTCAAGTTCGGTTCCAATTGGATAATCTAAATAGGGAACTATCGCAGGGTCATAATTTGCAATGGTATTGACATTATAAAATGCAGAGTTACTCGCATCGTCAACATATTCCTGCGTTTCAGTTCCTGAAAAAAACTCCCAACCACTGTCCGATTCATTACTTGGCTCTTGACGATACATGAATTGTACTGGCAGGCCATCGACAGTGATTTTATCAGTAGCTACGCAGCTGGCCATTGACGCAACAAGCTGCTTGAAATCCTCCGCCTTTATTTTGTAACTCTTCATAACATCAAATAAAAATTACTTCAACTCCAACGCCACCACATTCTCCACATGGTGCGTGTGGGGGAACATATCCACCGGCTGCACGCGGGTGACTTTATACGCGGCGTCGAGCAGCTCTAAGTCGCGGGCCTGGGTGGCGGGGTTGCAGCTGATGTAGACGATGCGGGGGGCGCGCAGCTCCAGGAGGCGGGTCACTACGTCGGGGTGCATGCCGGCGCGGGGCGGGTCGGTGATGAGGACGTCGGGGCGGCCGTGGCGGGCGGTGAAGTCGGCGGTGAGGATGTCCTTCATGTCGCCGGCGTAGAACTCGGTGTTGGTGATGTTGTTGATTTCGGCGTTGACGTGGGCGTCGGCCACGGCCTGCTCCACGTACTCGACGCCGATGACTTTGCGGGCCTGGTGGGCCACGAAGCTGGCGATGGTGCCGGCCCCCGTGTAGAGGTCGTACACCAACTCATCGCCTTTGAGGTCGGCGAAATCGCGGGCCACTTTGTAGAGCTGGTGGGCACCTTCGGAGTTGGTTTGGTAGAAGGACTTGGGGCCGATGCGGAAGCGCAGGCCTTCCATCTCTTCCTCGATGTAGGGCTTGCCGCGGTAGGTAATGACGTCGAGGTCGTGGAAGGTTTCGTTGCCCTTGCTGTTGAGGACGTAATTGAGGGAAGTGATGCCGGGGAACTTGGCGTAGAGGGCGTCGAGCAGGGGCTCGATGCTGGCGTGGGGGCGGTAGCACTGCAGAATCACCATGATTTCGCCGGTGCTCTGGGCGGTGCGGATAATGAGGTTGCGCAGGTTGCCGGTCTGGCGCACCATGTTGCCGAATTCGAGGCCGTGCTGGCGGCCGTAGTCGCGCACGAAGAGGCGGATTTCGTTGCTGGGCTCGGCCTGGAGGTGGCAGTGCTGCACGTCGATAATCTTATCGAAGCGGGCGGGGGTGTGGAAGCCCAGCACGTTGCGGTCGAAGGTCTGGGTGTCGTCGTCGATTTGCTCCTGGGTGAGCCAGCCGTTGTCGCTGAAGGTGTATTCGAGCTTGTTGCGGTAGTAGGTGCGCTGGGGCGAGGCGAGGATGAACGGAATCTCGGGCAGCGCCACTTTGCCGATGCGGGTGAGCTGGTCGACGACCTGCTGCTGCTTGAAATGCAGCTGGGTGTCGTAGCCGAGGTGCTGCCACTTGCAGCCGCCGCAGGTGCCGAAGTGCTGGCAAAACGGCGCGACGCGCAGCGCCGAATACTGGTGAAACTTGACCGGGACGGCTTCCAGAAAATTCTTCTTGGCTTTGATGACGCGCAAATCGACGACATCGCCGGGGGCGACTTGCGACACGAAAATGACGAGGTTCTCGACGCGGACCAGGCACTTGCCTTCGGCCACCATGTCCTGGATGGTGACGTTGCGAAGTAACTCGGCGGGAATGTTTTTGGCTCGGCTCATAAGTATGGGCAAAGTTAGGGGGTGAGGAGCGCCTTGCCGGCGATGGGGAGCATACAGCAGCCGATGGGGAGTGTCCAGCAACCGATGGGGAGCCGGCAGCAACCGGTGGGGAGCCGCCGGCAGGCGGTGGGGAGCCGGCAGCAGGCGCTGGGGAGCCGGCAGCAACCGATGGGGAGCCGCCAGCAACCGGTGGGGAGCCGTCGGCAACTGATGGGGAGCCGTCGGCAACCGATGGGGAACCACCGGCAGCTGATGAGGAGGAGCCGGCAGGCGCTGGGGAGCAGCCGGCAGGCGCTGGGGAGCGTCCGGCAGGCGCTGGGGAGCAGCCGGCAGGCGGTGAGATATAAGTCCTCACAAAAAAAAGGCCTCCCGAAAGCGGAAGGCCTTTTTTTTGTGAGGGCGAGAATGGCTATTTGACTATCTCGAACCAGTTGCGGACGCTCGTGCCGTTGGGCAGGGTCAGGAGGTAGAAGTAGTTGCCGGCGGGCGTGTTGGCGTCGCCGCCCCAGTTGTTCTGGTAGTTGGTGGTTTTGTACACCTCGCGGCCCCAGCGGTTGAACACCGTGAACGTGTTGCCGGGGTAGAGCGGGAGGTTGTCAATCACCAGCACGTCGTTCTGCCCGTCGCGGTTGGGGGTGATGATGTTGTAAGTTTTCACCGCGTTGGCAAAGCTCACGCCGACTTCGTTCGAGTTCGAAAGCAGGGCATTGGCCCCCGTGCTGAAGGCCACCACCCGGAAGCTCTGGCTGAAGCCCGCTCCCGAGGCCGAACCGGCCGCGGCGTTATTGGCGGTGAATTGTTGCGCGGTGGCGGCCACCGTGGCCAGCAGGTCGGCGGTGCCGTTGTCGGTGCGGCGGTAGATGCGGTAGCCGGCCACCGGGAAGCCCACGTAGGCGTTCCAGGTGAGGGCGGTGCGGCCCTGGTCGAAGCCGCCCGTGCCGGCCGCGGCCGCGGCCACCAGCCGAATGGTCTGGGCCGGGGCCGTGGTTTGCGGGGTGCCGCAGCCGTTGGTCAGGTCCAGCTCATATTCGTACGAATTGGCCGCGGCGTCCACGCCGTTGTCGGTGTAGGTGGCGGCATTGGCCGGTACCGAACCCACGGGCAAGAAGCCGCCCACGCCCGCCACGCGCCGCAGAATGCGCACGGGGTTGGGGGTGTTGGCGCTGTTGGGGGCCGCCAGGGTGAGGACAATGCGGCCGTTGCTGGTCGCGTCGACCGAGGCCGCGGTCAGGCTCAGGCCGGGGTTGTCGAAGACGATGGTGCGGGTGGTGGCGGGGCCGGGGCACAGCGCCGGGCTGGCGCTGATTTCAACGGCACTCACCGCGTAAGGCCCGGTCGGGTTGAAACGCACCGTGACCTGGCTGCTGGTGCCGCCGGTCGCGACGGTGCCGCCCGTTATCGTCCACTGGTAGGTGGCGCCCGCGGGCGGGTTGCCAATGGCGTACGGCTGCGTCACGGACGGGTCGCACACAAAGCCGGAGCCCGTGATGGCGGGCGCCAGCGGCGTGGGGCTCACCGTGAAGGGCGTGCTGAACACCGGTCCCGCGCAGCCCGCCACCGACGTTTCCTGGGCCGTGAGGGTGTAGGTGCCCGGCGCCGGCAGGGTGCTCAGCGTGCGGGTGCTGCCGGTGCCGGCCAGGGGCGTGCCGTTGAGCTGAAACACGTAGGTGGAGCCCGCAAACCCACCGGGCAGTGCGAACGTCACGGGGCCGTTGGTCTGGCACACCCGCACCGGGCTCACCAGGGCCAGCGTGGGCCGCGGCGAGGGGTTGACGAGCACGAAGAGCGTGTCGGAAACGCCGCGGCAGATGCCGCCGCTGGGATTGCTGGTTTCCGTCACCACGATTTTGCCGACGGTGGGCACCGCCACGGGCGCCCAGTTCACGGCCACCGTGTTCTGGAACGTACTGGCCTGTGTGCCGCCGATTATCGACCAGGAATAGCTGGAACCATTGGCAAACGAGCCGCTGCGGTACGTGTAGGGCCCATCGGCCTGGCAGACGGCGCGGGGCAGGGGCGCCACGGCCACGATGTCGCCGGGGCCGGTGGGCCGCACCGTTTGCAGCCGTTGGTTGATGATGATGGGCAGCGTGGTGGTGTCCGACGAACAGCCCTGGGCGTTGAAGCGGAACACCTGGAGGTAGGCGCCGGTGCGGGCCGGGCCCCAGTTCACGGTGACGGCCGGCGTGCCCTGGCCGCTGGCAATGGTGCCGCCGTTAATGAGCCAGGTGTAGGCCGTGGCGGCGGGGTTGGGCACCGAATAGGCCAGGCCGGTCACCGTGGGGCACACCGAAACCGGGCCCGTGATGGCTTCCGGCGCCGGGCGCGGGTTCACGGTAACGACCACGGCGCTGGTGCTCACGCAGCCGTTGGCCGTGGTCGCCGTCACGGTGTACGTCACGGTAATCGGGGTGGTCCCGGCATTCACGCCGGTGAGCACGGGCAGCGCGGCGGTGGCGCTGCTCAGGTTGAGGGCCGGGCTCCAGCTATAGGTGTAGCCCGGCAGCGCCGCCGTGCCCAGCGTCACCCGCTGGCGGTCGCAGACGGCCGCGGCGGGGCCGGCGTTGGCCACGGCGGCGGGGTTCACGGTCACGGTCACGGTGCCGGTGGTCACGCAGCCGTTGCTGGTCGTGGCGGTCAGGGTGAAAACGATGGGGTTCGGGGTGGGCGTGAGGTTGGGCAGCGTGAAGGTGGGGTTGGCCACGGTGGTGCTGCTCAGGCCGGTGGCCGGGCTCCAGGCGTAGGTGTAGCCGGCCACCGGCGCCGCGCCCAGCGTAACGGTCGAGCCCGAGCACACGGCCTGGTTCGCGCCGGCCACGGCCACGGCCGCCGGGTTGACGGTCACCACCACGGTGTCGCGCTGCACGCAGCCGTTGGCCGTGGTGGCCAGCAAAATGTACTGCTGGGTGATAGCAGCCCCCGTCAGGTTGGGCAGGGTCGCGGTCGGGTTCAGCACCGACGTGCTGCTCAGGCCCGCAGCGGGCGACCAACTGTACGTGGTGCCCACCAGGGCCGTGCCGGCGCCAAGGGCCACGCCCACGTTCGAGCAGGTTTGCTTGTCGGGCCCGGCCTGGGCCACGGCCGCCGGGTTGATGGTCACCGTCACGGTGCCGGTGGCCACGCAGCCGCTGGCCGTGGTGGCCGTCAGGGTGTAGGTAGCGGTGAGGGGGGCGCCCGTCAGGTTGGGCAGCGTCACGGTGGGGTTGAGCCCGGTGGTGGTGCTCAGGCCGGTGGCCGGGCTCCAGGCGTACGTCGTGCCCGTTATCGGCGTGCCGCCAATCACCACGCCCACGTTCGAGCAGGTCTGGCGGGCGGGGCCGGCGTCGGCCACGGCGGCGGGGTTGATGGTCACGTTTACCGTGGCCGTGGCCACGCAGCCGCCGGCCGTGGTGGCCGTCAGGGTGTAGGTCGTGGTGAGGGGCGCGCCGGTGGTGTTGGTGCCGGTCACGGTTGGGTTCAGGATGGTCGGGTCACTCAGGCCCGTCGTCGGGCTCCAGCTGTAGGTGGTGCCGGGCACCGGCGTGGCCGTGCCGCCCAGCGCCGCCGACACCGTGCCCGAACAGAAGCTGATGGCCGGGCCGGGCGTGGCCACGGCCGCCGGGCTCACCGTCACCACCACCGTGGCGGTGGCGGTGCAGCCCGTGGGGGCGGTAGCCGTCAGGGGGTAAGTGGCCGTGGTGGCCGCGCCGGTGGTGTTGGGCAGCGTCACCGTGGGCTGGGCGCTGGTGGCGCTGCTCAGGCCGGTGGTCGGGCTCCAACTGTAGGTGTAGCCGGCCAGCGCCGGGCTGCCCAGGGTAGCCGAAGCCACGCCCGAGCAGGTGGTGCGGGCCGGGCCCGCGTTGGCAATGGCGGCGGGGTTCACGACGACGCGCACGGAATCCACGCTCCGGCAGTTGGCGCCGGCGCTGGCCGTCAGGGCGTAGTTCAGCACGATGGGCGCGCCGGTGGTGTTGGCCAGCGTCACAGTGGGCTGGGCCACGCTGGCGCTGCTCAGGCCCGTGGCCGGGCTCCAGCTGTACGTCACGCCCGCTGCGGGGGGCGTGCCCAGGGCCACCGAGGCCACGCCGGGGCACACGCTCAGGTCGGGGCCGGCGTTGGCCACCGGCGGGGGCGTCACGGTCACGGTCACGCTGGCCGAGGTGGTGCAGGTGCCATCGGTCCCGACCACGGTGTAGGTGGTGGTGGCGGTGGGCGAAACGGTGATGGTGGCGGTGGTAAAAGTTTGCCCGCCGCCGGTCCAGGTGTAGGTGAGGCCGGTTTGGCCGGTCACGGTGAGGGTGCTCGACGTGCCGAGGCAGATGCTGGGGGCGGTGGGAGACACCGTCAGGGCCGCCAGGGGCCGGATGTCCACGGTTTTCAGCACCGAGTCGGTGGGGCAGCCCAGGGCCGAAATGCCTTTCACCCGCAGCGTGCCGGTGGTGTTGGCGTTGGCCCAGGTCACCTGCACGGTGGGGGTGCCCTGCCCGTTGGTGATGGTGCCGCCCACCACGCGCCAGTTGTAGGACGCCGGCGTGGGGCCCGTGGCGGTGTAGGCGTAGGCCGTGGCCGTGTTGCAAACGGTGGCCGGGCCGGCAATGGCGTTGGGGCCGGCGGCGCGCGTCACGGTGATGCGGAAAATGTCCGACACCGTTTTGCCGCCGCAGCCGTTGTCCTTCACCGTCACGCCCAGGTCGTAGGGCGCGGTGCGGGCGTTGCCGCAGGCCGAGTTAAACACGAACGTGCCCGTGACCGAGCCGATGCCGGTGGCACTGGCCGTGCCCGTCAGGTTGCCGGGCTGCACCGTGCCGGGGCTGCCGTTGAAGGTGGTGTTGAAGCCCCCGGGACCGTCGAGCAGGGCGCTGTTCACGGTGAGCACCAGCGGGTGCCCGCCGCTCGACTGCGTGGCCGTAATCGGAATGCTCAGCGTCTGGCCCTCTTCAATAGTGTAGTTGCGGGGGGTGTTCACGGTCGGCGGCAGCACCGGGGGCGGCGTGGGCGGGCAAGTCGACACCACCAGCTGCAAGTCGCGCCGCGTGGTGCCGATGAGCACCTCCCGCCCGTTGATGGTGCGGTATTCCGAAACGTCCACCGCCACCACGTACAGGCCGTTGGTGGTGGCCCCGTACCGGGCAATGCCGGTGTTGGCGTTGATGGTGGCAAAGTTGCCGGGCCCCGCCCCAAACGGGTTGGCGAGGCTAAAGCCCGGGTTGTACCCCACCGGCTGGGGCAGGGGCGGAAAGGTGTTGCCGCCGTTGCTCAGGGTGCCGTAAGGCGTGCCGAAGGAGTACACCAGCCGGTCGCCGTCGGCGTCGAAGGCGTTGTTGAGGGTGATGGTCGTGTCGTTCTGGCACACGATGGCCACGGCCGTGTCGGAAAACACCGGCGAACGGTTGTAAACCAGCGGCGGGGCCATGCTCACGTACAGGGTGAGGGGCTGGCCGTTGGTGGCGGGCGCGTTGAGGTTGGCCAGCGTGTAGTTGCGGGCCGCGGGGGTCGCCACGGCGTAGTACCCGTCGAACGAGACCGGCAGGTTGACAACGGCAACGAAACGGTTGATGATGAAGGGCTGGCTCGGGCCCACCACGGCGCACCCCGTCGGCACCCGCGGGGTGATAACCCCCGAATTATTCGGGTTGCGCAGGTCCACGTTGTTGGGCTGTCCCTGCTGGGGCGTCGTCACCGTCGGGTAGTTCACGCCCGCCACCATGATGAGCCGGGCACCCGTGGTGCGGTTGTAGATGGCGACGGGCAGGTTGGTGAGCGGCGGGGCCACGCCCCCGCCCTGCAGGCCGTTGATGTAAAAAGTAGCCGTCAGCTCGTAGCGGAAGGGCGCCGCCGCGGGGCCGTTGGCGTCGAGGTAGCGGTAGCTCATCTCGCCGCCCAGCAGGTGCGAGGCCCGTGCCGGACCCACCGCGCCCGCCACCAACAACAAAAACAACACCAGCGACCCGTAAAGCCGCCGTAATAAAGGTGTGAACATACAAAAAAAGTAAGGGGAGGAAGTCGAAAACCAGGGATTAAGGGTTGGCGGTTAATAATGAGGAAGTGCTGCTTAGGCAGCTGTTGCCCACTCATCATTGTCCACTCATCACGGACCGCTGAAAAAATGCTTACTGGCGCACCACGCGCCGCAGGGCGAGTTGGCCCTGGGCATCGCGCAAGCGCAGCACGTATACGCCGGGCGCCAGCGCGCTCAGGTCCAGCTCGGCATCGGCGGCGGGGCCCAGGCGCAGGGTGGTGCGCAGCACGGTGGCTCCCAGCAGGCTTTGCACTTCGGTGGCATACGCGCCGGCGGCGTGGGCATCGGCCAGGCGCAGGTGCAGGTGCCCGTCGGGCGTGGGGTTGGGGAAGAGCGCCAGCGAAGGCAGCGCCCGCGCCTCGCGGTTGGCCAGCGGGCGCACCATCAGCTGGTAGTCTTCCACCTCGGCGTTTATCACGTTCACGCCGCAGGGCGAGGGGATGTTGTTGTTCACCGCCACCTGAATGCGCATCCGGGTGTTGAGGCCGGTCGGGGTACTGGGCGCTGCAAAGGACGTGGTGTAGGTGCCCGAAGCAGGCCCGGCCACGGTCAGGCCGGTGGCCACCAACTCGTTGGCCTCGAAGGTGCCGTTCAGGTTCAGGTCGACCCACGCCGTGGTGCGGTGCGCCACGGCCAGGTTGCACACCACCGTCAGGCTCACCGTGGCGCCGGGCCCCACGCTGATGGGCAGGGCCGTGTAGTTGGCGTAGCCGCCCGGCGCGATGTTGGTGACGTTGCTGTACGCCGGCTGGGCGTTGGCCACCTGCACGTTCGAAATCCAGAACGGGCTCGGCTGCTGGTTGCCGCCGGGCCCCGTGCCGCCCGAGCCGTTGGAGGCGCAGTACACCAGGCACGGCACCTGCACCGACACCGCGTTGAGCCGGGTGGTGCTGGCCGTGCCGTTGGCGTTGGTGGCCGAAAGGCTCACGTTGTAGGTGCCCGTGGCCAGGTAGGTGTGCGAGGGGTTTTGCAGGGGGCTCGCCGGGCTGCCGTCGCCAAAATTCCACGACCACGCGGTGGGCAGGTTGGTGCTCAGGTCGGTGAACTGAATGGTGTTGGCGCAGCCGCCGGGCACGTAGCTGCTGGTAAAGTTGGGGGTGGGGGGCAGCGTGTTGGGCCGGGCAATCACGGTGTAGTCTTCGGCCTGGCCGGCCACTTGGTTGGTGCAGGGGCCGGGGTTGTTGCCCACGGCGTCGGCCACCACGCGCAGGCGCAGGGGCTGGTTCAGCACGGTGCCGGTGGGCAAGTTCAGCGTGGCGGTGGCCCCGGGGCTGGCCGTGTTCAGGCTTTGGTAAAGGCGCTCGGCCGCGGTCAGCACGCCGTCGTTGTTTTGGTCGAGGTACACTTGGATGTCGTGGGCATTGGTGCCCCCCGTGGTGATGGTCATCGAGTAGTTCACGCCCGCCACCAGCTCGGTGCGCTGGGCGCAGGTGAAGTCCTGGTAGCCCGCGCTGCCGTCGGCCGAAGGGTTGTTGATGGTGTTCAGCTGAAAGCGAACAATGCCGTAGTTAGCGAAAAAGCTGAGGGTTTGGGGCGTGCAGCTGGCGGCCACCGGCACCGCGGTGTTGTAAGTGATGGGGGTGGCGGCGCTGGTGTTGGCGCCGGCCGCGTTGGTGGCTTGCAGTGTCACGGCGTAGGTGCCGGCCGCGGGGTAGCAGTGGTTGGGGTTTTGGGCGGTGCTGGTGGTGCCGTCGCCGAAGGTCCAGAGCCAGGCCGTGGGCAGGTTCTGGCTGGCGTCGGTCAACTGCACGCAGCCCGTGCAGGTGGTGGGGCCGCTGGTGGTGAACGCGGCCACCGGCGGGCTCGCGTTGGCGCCCAGGGTCACGCCGTAGTCTTCGTCCTGCGAGTACTGGGGCGTGGAACAGGAGGCGGGCACAACGCCGTTGGCAAAGTCGGCCGCCACCCGCATCCGCAGGCGGGCGCCCTGCACGGCCGTCGCCGGCGGCGCAAACGTGCCCGTGTGCAGGGTCCGGTTGTCGGAGCTGAACACCAGCTCGTTGTTGCCGGTGAAGGCCCCGTCGTTGTTGTAGTCAATCCAGACCCGCACGTTCTCGGGCACGTTGGGGTTGGTGCGCACGCTGATGGCGTAGGTCTGGCCCACGGCCAGGGCCGCGTTCTGGGTGCAGGTGAAGTCCCGGTAGCCTTCGGCGTAGCCCAGCGTGCTGTTGTTGATGAGGTTGCCGCCCACCGTCACGTTGAAGACGCCCATGTTGTACAGGTTGGCTTGCGGGCTGCTGGCCGTGCCCGGCGTGCAGGCCGCCACCACCGAGCAGGTGGTTTGGGCCCGCACCGCACGCGGGGCCACTCCCTGCACCAGTAAAAAAGCCGCAATGCCCGGGGCCAGCCGGGACCAGTAACGTACGAGTGGGTTCATAAGCAAGCAAAAAAGCGGATAGGATTAGAGGGATAAATGTAGGCAAAAAACCGCGTCGGTCCGGCCCAAATCGGCTCTGGGCAGCTGTCGCACAGCGGGCATCCGCACGGGCCCCGGCCGGTACCGGCCCGGCCCGGTGCGCAGGGGCGCAAAAATCGCACCACTCCCCCCTAAATTTGCCCGGCCCCGGCCCGCTTGGTTGGCGGCTGGTTCGCGCGTTATTCTTTTGTTATGCCAATCCTCACCGTTCTCATCACCGGCGGCACCTCGGGCATTGGCCGGGCCTGCGCGCTGGCCTTTGGCCGCGCCGGCTACCAGGTGGCCGTCACCGGCCGCGACGAAGCCCGGCTGGCCGACACCGCCCGGGCCCTGGCGGCGGCCGGCATTGCCCACCTCGCCGTGCGTGCCGATGTGGGCGACGAAGCCGCCGCCGAGCGCGCCGTGCGCGAAACCGTGGCCCGCTTTGGCGGCCTCCACGTGCTGCTCAACAACGCCGGCATTTCCATGCGCGCCCGTTTTCAGGACGCCGACCTGGAAGTCATCAAGCAACTGATGCAGACCAACTTTTTCGGTGCCGTCTTCACCACCAAGTTTGCCCTTCCGCACTTGTTGGCCAGCAAAGGCAGCATCGTGGGCATCAGTAGCATTGCCGGCTACCGCGGGCTGCCGGGGCGCACCGGCTACTCGGCCTCCAAGTTTGCCCTCAACGGTTTCCTCGAAGCCCTGCGCACCGAATTGCTGGACCAGGGCGTGCACGTGCTCACGGCCGCGCCCGGCTTCACGGCCTCCAACATCCGCCGGGTGGCCCTGGCCGCCGACGGCACGGCCCAGGGCGAGTCGCCCCGCGACGAGGGCGCCATGATGAGCAGCGAGGCCGTGGCCGCCGAAATCCTGCGCGCCGTGCAGCAGCGCCGCCGCACGCTGGTGCTCACCGGGCAGGGCAAGCTGGTCGTGTTCCTCAACAAGTGGCTGCCCGGGCTGAGCGACCAGCTGGTGCTGAATCACTTTCGGAAAGAAGAAAAAGGCGTGGACGTGGGGTAACGCCTGGCGTTGCGGGCCGGAGCCGGAGCGCGCCGTGCTGTACCATGTGAAAAGCCCTGAAACGCGACAAGCCCCGGTACTGCACAGTGCCGGGGCTTGTCGCGTAAGAAAATCTCCGGTTTCGTCAGGACGGATTGCCGCGCTCCGCGCGCAATGACAGACGGGGCCTACAGCGAAGCTTTCTGGGCCAACTTCACGGCTTCGTACAAATCAACCACGCCACCCGTTACCGAAAGCGTGGAAAAATCCGCCTGCTTTTTGGTGCCGGGCACCTGCACCTGGGTGTGGTGCACCTGGGCTGACTGCATGATGATGCGCTTCAAATCCACAGCTGTGAGCTTGGGGAAGTAGGACTTGAGCACCGCCGCCACGCCGGCCGTGACGGGCGAAGCCATGCTCGTGCCGCTCTCGTTGCCGTAGGTGCTGCCGGGCAGGGTGCTGAAAATGCCCACGCCGGGCGCAAACACGTCGACGCCCTTCTTGCTGTAGTTCGAAAAATCGGCAGTCAGGTTGGCGTTGTCCACTGGGCCGGAGGCGCCCACGGTGAGCAGGTTGGGCACCGGCGCGTGGTTGAGGTAAAACGACGCCGGGTAGTTGTCGGCCACGTCGAGGTTGTTGTTTTCGTTGCCGGCGGCGTGCACCAGCAGCACGCCCTTGGTGGCGGCGTACTTGTAGGCCGCTTCCACGGCCGGGCGCTGGGGCGAGAATTCCTTGCCGAAGCTCATGTTGATGATGCTGGCGCCGTTGTCCACGGCGTAGCGGATGGCGTTGGCGATGTCCTTGTCGCGCTCGTCGCCGTCGGGCACGGCCCGCACCACCATGATGCGCACCGGGTCGGCGGCCAGGCCCTGCACGCCGAGGTGGTTGTCGCGCACGGCCGCGATGATGCCCGCCACGTGGGTGCCGTGCAGCGGGTCGGGCCCGTGCAGGTCGTTGTTGCCGTAGTGTTGGTCGGCCACGTCGTTGGGGTTGTCCTTGATGATGTCCGCCCGCGGGTTGAATTTCAGGTTGAGCGAATTGTCCAACATGCTGCGCTCCTGGGTGGCGGCGCCGTTCAGCTCCTTCAGCAGGCCGTCGGTGTCGGCCACGCCGGTCTGGCGCATCATGTCGAGCAGGCCGGCCACGGCGCGCCGGGTGTTGGGGTCGTCGGTTTTGGCGGTGCGCAGGGCGGCGGTGTCCAGCTTCTCGGTGCCCAGCGCCTGCTTGAGGTTGCCCACCATCAGGGTCAGCGGGCCGGTCATGCCGGCCACTTGCTCGTTGCGCTCGATTTCTTCGGCCAGGCGGGCTTTGTAGGCCTTTTCTGCTTTTTGGTACAGGGCAAAATCGGTCCGGTCGGCGGGCTTCACCGCCTTGGCGGTTTTGCCCCTGAAGCGGGGCCGGCCGGCGGCCACGATGCGCGTCATCTCCAGGGTTTCGGCGTTCACGTTGCGGCCGTCAGGGCCGCCGAGGAAGTTCCAGCCGTGCACGTCGTCGACGTAGCCGTTGTGGTCGTCGTCAATCCCGTTGCCGGGAATTTCCTTGGGGTTGGTCCACAGCACGGGCTTGAGGTCGACGTGGGCCGTGTCGATGCCTGAGTCAATCACGGCCACGACGACGGGCGTGGGGATGAGGTTTTTCAGAATCTCCGCATACGCCCGGGTGGCGCCCACGCCGGGCACGCGGTCGAGCTGCGGGTCCTTCAAGTACCACTGGGCGGCGCTTTGGTCGGCATCCGGCGGCGGCGTAGCGGACGGGGACGATTGGGCCAGCCCCAGGGTGGGCAGCGCCAGCAAAGCCAGCGCAAAAGGCCAGCGGCGGAAAGGGAAAATTGTCATAAGCACAAGGACGTGCCGCAACCCTGCGGCGGAAGTGAGATGGAAACCACCAAGTGGGCAAATGAATTTCCCACGGGCCAAAGACGTGCGAAACCGGCCCAATGTTGCGCCTGGGTGGCCCTACGCACCGGCTGCTGGGCCCGCTATTACTTGCAGCAGGGCGTCTTCGGCGGCGGGCGTGAGGCGCCAGTAGCGCGCGCGGCCGCGGTATTCTTGGGCGGCGATGCCCAGCGCGCCGAGGCGCACGGCGGCCCGCGCCGCCGCCCGGGCGGGCAGGCCGGCGGCCTCGCCCAACTCGCCGGTGGTGCGCTCGGGGCGGGTCATCAGGGCCAGCAGCATCCGGCCCAGGCGCAGGCGGCCGCGGGGGTCGCGCACGCGGTGGGCAGTGCCCAGCCAGCCTTCGAGGCGGGCCTGCACGGCGGCCGGCTCCTGGCTCAGGGGCGGCGGCGGGGGCGGGTGGTCACGCTCGGCCACGCGGCGGGCAAAAGCATCGAGCAGGTCAGGAGGGGAGACGGTGGGCATTGGGCAGGACGAAAAACAAACAGGAGCAGTGACTGGCTAATTTAGTCGGCCGTCTGGTAAATACAGCAAAAATGCGGGCTAAACAGGGCCATTACCTGGTTAATTAATTTGTTAGGCTGGTAAATTAATAATAATACTCGGCCTATTTAGGTGTATGACCGGCAAAATAAGCCAAACACCCGTCTAAAAAGACTAATTTACTGATAAATCATACCAACTTTCTGACTAAATAAACTAACCTTCTGACTAATTAACCAAATATACTGGCTAAAAAGCTCGAATACATGGCTAAAAACAGTCATTTGCGGCCCGGCGGGTGCCGCGGCCGTGGTTGTTGTCAGTTTTTTATGAGAGCGAATCCCAAAGCATAGCAATACCCCGCTGCCACTATCCCGGCTATTTCGCATCTTCGCAGGAGCCGGAGCCCCACGGCCTTCACGTACCCCCTCATGAAAAAGCAGATGCAGGCGGCGCTGCGCCGGACGAAATGGCTGCTGGCGGCGGTGCTGGCGCTGCCCCGGCCCGCCCCGGCCCAGCCCGGCGCCCGCCTGCTCACCACCGCCGACGGCCTGACCGCGAACACCGTGCAGTGCCTGGCGCAGGACCGGCAGGGCTTTCTCTGGGTGGGCACCCAGGACGGGCTCAGCCGCTACGACGGGGCGGCCTTCCGCACCTTTCGGGCCGATGCCCGGCGCGCCGGCAGCCTGAGCGGCAACTACGTGCGCGCCCTGGCCCCCGACCCCGTGCGCGGCGGGCTGTGGGTGGGCACGGGCTCAGGACTGAGCTACTACGACCCGCGCACCGAACGCTTCGCCGGGGTAAAGACCGATTCCTCCACCAATTTCTTCGTAAACACCCTGCTGGCCGATTCCGCCGGTTCCGTCTGGATTGGCACCGAAGAAGGCCTCTGGTGCTACACACCGGCCACCCGGCGCCTGCGCCGCTACCGCTGCGCCCCCGCGCCCGCCCTCAGCGCCGGCCGCCGCAACGCCGTGCGCGCCCTGGCCCCCGACGGCGCCGGCGGCCTGTGGGTGGGCACCGGCGAGGGCCAGCTCTGCCGCTACACCCCCGCCACCGGCACGCTGCGCCCGCAGCCCCGGCGCTACCCCCCGGCCGGCCCCGCCCCCTTGAGCGCGCTGGCCGCCGCCCCCGGCGGCGGCCTCTGGGCCGGCACCGAAACCGGGGGCCTGCGCTACCTGCCGCCCGCCGG
>Ga0123338_10000781_pt1 | contig 31698 bp, 29 predicted proteins | sample grotaG_FD_89793 | JGI IMG/M metagenome (GOLD analysis project Ga0123338, IMG submission 89793) | Glacier valley bacterial and archeal communities from Borup Fiord, Nunavut, Canada, to study Microbial Dark Matter (Phase II) -... | ecosystem: Environmental > Aquatic > Freshwater > Ice > Glacier ...
CGGTCTCGGGCCGCGGCACCAGAACGCCGGCGCGTACTTCGAGCATCAGCCCGCAGAACTCCTTCTCCCCGAGCAGGTACGCGACTGGCTCGCCCTCCGCGCGCCGTGCCGCGAGGTCGGTCCAGCGACGCAGCTCGTCGTCGCTCAGCACCCGGTCGTCGTTCGCGATCAGCCCGGTGCGCGTCGTCGCCAGGACGAGCGCCAGCAGCAGTTGCGCATCGAGCGACGCGATCCCGCGCGCGCGCGCTTCGGCGAGCGCCCGGGCGACGCTCGTCACGCCTCGCCGCTCTCGAGCGCGGCGAGCTGCTCGGCCGCCTGCGCCGCCTGCAGCGCCGCGATCAGCTCGGCGAGATCGCCGTCGAGGATCGCCTGCAGCTTGTAGAGCGTGAGCCCGATGCGGTGGTCGGTGAGCCGGCCCTGCGGGAAGTTGTAGGTGCGGATGCGGTCGCTGCGGTCGCCGGTGCCGATCAGGCCCTTGCGCGTCGCGGCTTCCTTGGCGGATCGCTCGGAGCGTTCCTTGTCGCGCAGCCGCGCGGTCAGCACCGCCAGCGCCTTGGCCTTGTTGCGATGCTGGGATCGGTCGTCCTGGCACTCGGCGACGATGCCCGTCGGCAAGTGCGTGATGCGGATCGCGCTGTCCGTCTTGTTGACGTGCTGCCCACCCGCGCCGCTGGCGCGGAAGGTGTCGATGCGGAGATCCGACGGATCGAGCGTCACCTCCTCGGCTTCATCAGGCTCGGGCATGACGGCGACCGTGCACGCGCTGGTGTGGATCCGGCCCTGCGTCTCGGTCTGCGGCACGCGCTGGACGCGATGTCCGCCCGACTCGAACTTGAGCGCCGCGTAGACGTCCTCGCCCTCGACGCGCACGACCAGTTCCTTGTAGCCGCCGAGGTCGCTGAGGCTTTCCGAAAGCACCTCGGTCTTCCAGCGCCGGCGCTCGGCGAAGCGCAGATACATGCGCGCGAGATCGGCGGCGAACAGGGCCGACTCGTCACCGCCGGTGCCGGCGCGGATCTCGAGGAAGACGTTCCTCTCGTCGTCCGGGTCGCGCGGCAGGAGCGCGGCCTGGACTTCGGCGAGCAGTCGCGTTAGATCGGCGGAAGCGGCATCGGACTCCTCGCGTGCCATCCCGACCATCGCCTCGTCGCCGGCCGATTCGACGAGCATCTCGCGTGCGCCCGCGAGATCGCGCTCGCGCTCCTCGTAGCGGCGGAAGAGGCCCACCAGCGACGCCGCTTCCGCGTGCTCGCGGCCGAGCTCGCGGTAGCGCTTCATGTCGGCGGCGATGCTGCCGTCGGCGAGCAGCGCGTCGAGCTCGCTCAGGCGCAGGGCGAGGCGCTCGAACTGCTGGCGAAGAGAGGGCTTCATGGGTCGGATCGGTGTCGGGGCGGGCGAAGAGGTGGCGACGCGAGCGGGCTGCGCCGGACGACGGCGCAGTGCGCCATCGGCGACGCCGACCGCGTCGCTAACGCTTGTCGTCGCCCAGACCTCGGCCGCTGGTGCGCAGAAAGAGGCGCGAGACCGTCTGCGCCAGCCGCGTGCGCTCGTCGCCTTCGGCGGCGTTGAGCTCGGCGAGCGTGCCGTGCAGGAGCTTTTGCGTGAGCCCGCGCGAGAGCGCCTCGAGGACGGCGTCGATGTCGGCGCCGCCGGCGAGCAGCTTTTTCGCACGCGCCATCTCGGCACCGCGCCAGTCGTCGGCCTGCGCGTGCAGCGCCTGGATCAGCGGCACCGAGCCGCGCCGGTCGAGCCATTGCACGAAGCTCTGCACGCCGGTCTCGATGATCGCCTCGGCCTGCGCGACCGCGGCCTCGCGCTTCTCGCCGCCCATCTGCACCAGCGCCGAGAGATCGTCGAGGGTGTAGAGATAGATGTCGGAGAGACGCGCGACTTCGGGCTCGATGTCGCGTGGCACGGCGAGGTCGACCATGAACATCGGCCGGTGCCGGCGCGCCTTCAGCGCGCGCTCGACAGCGCCCAGCCCGATGATCGGCAGCATGCTCGCCGTGCACGAGACGACGATGTCGAACTCCGCCAGGCGCGTCGGCAGGTCGGCGAGGGGAAAGGTGGTCGCCGAGAACTTGGCGCCGAGCTCTTCGGCCCGCGCCGCGCCACGGTTGGCGATGGCCAGCAGCTTCGGATGGCGCGCCGCGAAATGCGTCGCCGCGAGCTCGATCATCTCGCCGGCGCCGACGAAGAGCACCTGGGTCTGGCGCATGTCCTCGAAGAGCTGCGACGCGAGGCGCACAGCGGCAGCCGCCATGCTGATCGAGTGGGCGCCGATCTCGGTCGAGGTGCGCACTTCCTTGGCGACCGCGAACGAGCGCTGGAACATCTGCTGCAGGGTGGCGCCCAGCGTGCCCGCGCTGCCTGCTTCGCGGATCGCGTCCTTCAGTTGGCCGAGGATCTGCGGCTCGCCGAGGACCATTGAGTCGAGGCCGCTGGCAACCCGAAACGCGTGGCGCGCCGCCGACGGGCCTTCGAGCACGTACGAATGCGAACGCAGCGTCGCCGGCGCGACGCCGCCCATGTCGGCGAGCCATTCGACGGCTGGTGCGACGGCCGCGACGTCGGCGCCGACGTAGACCTCGGTGCGGTTGCAGGTCGAGACGATGGCGACTTCCTCGATCCGCTCGAGGCGCGAGCGGAAGGCCTGCAACGTCGCCGTCAGCTGCTGCGGCGCGAGCGTGAACCTGCCGCGCAGATCCAGCGGCGCGGTCGTGTGGTTGATGCCCAGCGCGAAGACGCTCATTGCCAGATTATAAAATTCGCGTCGCGTTCTGGGCCGCAGTCGCGTCAGGCGGCGTACGGCCGACGCGCCCATCGCTCCGCCGACCCGCCATTCCCCCGCCCGTGCACGCCACCGACGCCTTCTGGCATCTCATGAATTTCTGCGCTCCGGCGCTCGGCATCGGCGCCTTCGCGGCCGTCCTGTCGCGGCTGATCTGGCGCGGCGAGCTGCGCCATGGTGTCGTCGTCCTGTGGGCATGGGCCAGCGCCGCGGCACTCGTGGCGTCGATCGCCGGCCTCGTCGCATTCGAGCGCGATGGCAGGATGGTGACGTACGCGCTCATGGTCGTGGCCTCGGCGACGGCGATCTGGTGGACCGGATTTCGCGCCTCGACGCGCTGACTGCGAAGACGCCGCTGCCGCGCCGGCGTCAGGCGACGAGCTCGCCGCGCAGCGAATGGCCGCGCACTTCGGTGATCCGGGCGTCGACGAGGCAGCCCGCGAGAGCGGCGGCGCCGGCGAGGTTGACCACGCGGTTGCATTCGGTGCGGCCCATCGATTCGTCCGCATCCTTGCGCGACGAGCCTTCGATCAGGAGGCGTCGAACGGTGCCGACGCGCGAGCGGCTGATCGCGTCGCCCTGCGCCTCGATCAGTGCTTGCAGCCGCTGCAGGCGGGCGAGCTTGGCCTCGGCCGGCGTGTCGTCGGCGAGCCCCGCCGCGGGCGTGCCCGGCCGAGGGCTGAAGACGAAGCTGAAGCTGTAGTCGAAGCCGACGTCTTCGACGAGCGCCATCATGCGGGCGAAGTCGTCGTCGCTCTCGCCGGGGAAGCCGACGATGAAGTCGCTCGAGATTGCGATGTCGGGACGCACCGCGCGGAGCTTTCTGACCGTGCTCTTGAACTCGAGCGAGGTGTAGCCGCGCTTCATCGCCGCCAGGATGCGGTCGCTGCCGTGCTGAACCGGCAGGTGGACGTGATCGACGAGCTTGGGCGTTCGCCCGTAGGCGTCGATCAGGCGCTGCGTGAATTCCTTGGGATGGCTCGTCGTGTAGCGGATGCGCTCGATGCCGGGGATCCCGGCGACGTACTCGATCAGCGTCGCGAAGTCGGCGATCTCCGTCGACGCGCCCATCGCGCCGCGGTAGGCGTTAACGTTCTGGCCGAGCAGCGTCACCTCGCGCACGCCCTGGTCGGCGAGGCCCGCGACCTCGACGAGCACGTCCTCGAACGGCCGCGAGACTTCTTCGCCGCGCGTGTACGGCACGACGCAGTAGGAGCAGTATTTTGAGCAGCCTTCCATGATCGAGACGAAGGCGGTCGCGCCGTCGACGCGGGCCGGCGGCAGGTGATCGAACTTCTCGATCTCCGGAAAGCTGATATCGACCTGGGGCCGGTTCTCGCTGCGCCGCCGCGCCAGCATCTCGGGCAGGCGATGCAGTGTCTGCGGGCCGAAGACGACGTCGACGTACGGCGCGCGCGTCACGATCGCCGCACCCTCCTGGCTCGCAACGCAGCCGCCGACGCCGATCAGCGCGCCGCGTGCCTTCAGGTGCTTGATGCGGCCGAGATCGCTGAACACCTTCTCCTGCGCCTTCTCGCGCACCGAGCAGGTGTTGAAGAGGATCAGGTCGGCCTCGTCGACGTCGGCGGTCGTCTCGTAGCCTTCGGCGGCATGGAGGACGTCGACCATCTTGTCGGAGTCGTAGACGTTCATCTGGCAGCCGAAGGTCTTGATGAAGACCTTCAGCTTGGTCGCCGCCGGAACGCTCATGGCTTCGACCAGACCTGCGCCGCCGGATCGAAGCTCCAGGCTGCGGCCTCGTTGCGCGTCGTCGGCCACGGCCGGACGGCCGCTTCTTCCGGGCGCAGGATCCAGACGTCCTTGACGAGGCCCGACAGGTCGATCGTGTAGTTGACGAGGAAGCGTCCGCCGATGACCGCGCCGGGCACGAGCGTCATGTTGTTCATGTCGCGGATCCGCGCGCCCGGCGAGAGCCGGCCGACGTTGCCGTTGAGCGTGATCTCGGGCGCCTCGCCGATGACGATCGCGCCGCGCAACGCGTTCTGCGGGAAGTTGCGCTGGACCTGTGCCGATGCGGGTGCAGCGAGGCAGGCGGCGGCCGTGAAGGCGATGGCGAGGCGAAGCATCGTGTGTCCCGGCGAGGGCCGCGAGGGCGGCGGATGACGTCGCGGCGGGTCTGTCGACGGCAATCTGGTGGCGCTTCAGGGACTCGAACCCCGGACCTGCGGATTATGATTCCGTCGCTCTAACCAACTGAGCTAAAGCGCCTGAGCCCACAAGTATAGCGAGGCGTTTTGCACGCGATGGCCACTCAGTTTCTCGTGCCTTGCGTGGCCCCACGCTCTTCTGCGACCGGTTGATCCGGTGCCCGATGTTCCGCTTCTTCCGATCCAAGCCTCCTTCCGCCGCAGAGACGCCGGCGACTGCCACCGAATCGACGGACGCGAAACCGCGCACCGCCAAGGAATGGCTGAATGCCGACGTCGGCGAGCTCTTCTTCGGCAAGAAGCCTGCGGCGCAGCCACTCACCGACGCGGCGAGCATCGAATCGGCCGTCGTTGCCGACGGAAGTGCCGGATCCGACGATGACCGCTCGGGCTGGCTCGCCAAGCTGAAGAGCGGACTGCAGCGCACCGGCTCGACCCTCGCCGGTGCTTTCATCGGCGCCGAGATCGGCGACGCGCTGTACGAAGACCTCGAAGTTGCGCTGCTCCAGGCGGACACCGGAGCCGAAGCGACCGTCTACCTGCTCGACGACCTGCAGGCACGCGTCACGCGCGCCCACGTTCGCGATCCGGCCGCCGCGCGGCAGCTGCTCGCGCGCTGCATCGAGGATCTGCTCCAGCCGCTCGAGCGCCCGCTCGAGATCGGCGCGCACACGCCGACGGTGATCATGGTCGTCGGCGTCAACGGCGCCGGCAAGACGACGACCGTCGGCAAGCTCGCGCGCCATCTGCTCGACTCCGACCAGAAGGTCCTGCTCGCCGCTGCCGACACCTTCCGCGCCGCAGCGCGCGAGCAGCTCATTGCCTGGGCCGAGCGCGCCGGCAAGACCGGGATGGACGCGGGTCGAGGCCGGATCGAGATCGTGAGCCAGGAGGGCGGCGATCCGGCCGGCGTCACCTTCGATGCCGTCGTCGCCGGCAAGGCGCGCGGCTGCGACGTCGTCATCGTCGACACCGCCGGCCGCCTGGCGACGCAGTCGTACCTGATGGAAGAGCTGAAGAAGATCCGCCGCGTCATCGGCAAGGCCGAGGCCGGCGCACCTCACGAGGTGCTGCTCGTCATCGACGGCAACACCGGACAGAACGCACTCTCGCAGGTGAAGGCGTTCGACGAGGCATTGCAGCTCACCGGCCTCGTCATTACCAAGCTCGACGGCACGGCCAAGGGCGGCGTGCTCGCCGCGATCGCGCTCTGGTCGCGCTCGCGCGCTGCGCCGCTGCCGGTCTACTTCGTCGGCGTCGGCGAGAAGCTCGCCGATCTGCAGACCTTCCGGGCGAAGGAGTTCGCTGCTGCCCTCGTCGAGTGACCGGCCGACCGCCCTAGCGCTTCTCGGCCGGTGGCAGTTCGGCGGTCACAGAATCGAGCTCGTCGAACCACGACGAGGTGCTGGGCTCGCGCACTTCGATCACTTCGCCCTGGGTCCAGTCGCGATCGGTGTCGGCGAACGGATCGACCACCGGACCGCCCTCGACGATCGCCTCGTCGACCATCGCCAGCGCGCCCACCGCCTGGGCCGCAGTTGCCATGACGACCGGCCGCTTGACCATGCTCGGCGGCACGGCCGGGACGTTGGGCAGGAGCTTCTCGCGCGCCGCCTCGATCGTCGGCAGCTTCTCCTCGTTCCAGACGTGGAGCGGAATCTTTGCGGCCTTGAGGGCGCGCGCGACGCGGTCTAGACGCACCCGGACCTTCTCGTCGAGGTTGTCCATCGGCGGCCGGACCTCGACCACGGCGACGACCTGCGAGGTCACGTCGCAGACGACGAAGTCGACACATTGGTTGCCGAGTCGGCGCATCCACTCGGCATACGAGTTGCGCTTGGGCACGGTGAGGAAGCGCGCCAGCGGCACCTGCGCCAGGATCAGGTAGCCGGGAAGGGCGAGCTTCAGGGTGCTGAACGCGAGCCGCTCCGACGAGCGCAGGATCCGCGTCGGCTCCGGCGGCCAGCCGGCGAGCGTGTCGAGACGCTCGGCGGGCATCTCGGGGCGCACGGTCGGGCCCTGCTTCCTCGCCAGCCACCAGACCAGCGGCAGGGCGCACAACAGGGCGATCACGGAAATCAGTATCGGATCCATCGCTGCCTTTTAGTGCTGAGGACGTCGTGAGCGCTCAGCGCATGCCGCCGAGGCCCTTCATGCCGCCCATGCGTTTCATCATCTTCATCATGCCGCCGCCCTTCATCTTCTTCATCACGTCGCGCATCTGCTCGAACTGGTTGAGCAGACGGTTGACGTCCTGCACCTGGACGCCGGCGCCGACCGCGACGCGCTTCTTGCGCGTGGCCTTCAGCAGCTCGGGCTTGCGACGCTCCTTCGGCGTCATCGAGCAGATGATGCCTTCCATCCGGCGCACGTCGCGCTCGGCCCGCTCCATCTCGGCCGGCCCCAGATTCGCGGCCTTCCCGGTCAGTTGCGAGGGTAGCTTGTCCATCAGGCCGCCGAGGCCGCCCATCTTCTTCATCTGTGAAATCTGCGACAGGAAGTCGTTCAGATCGAAGGCGTCGCCGGCCTTGACCTTGTCGGCGAGGCGCTGCGCGGCCGCGACGTCGACGTTCTTGCCGACTTCCTCGACCAGGCCGACGATGTCGCCCATGCCGAGGATCCGGCCGGCGTGGCGCTTGGCGTCGAAGACCTCGAGGCCGTCGAGCTTCTCGCTGGTGCCGGCGAACTTGATCGGCGCGCCGGTGATCGCGCGCACGGAGAGCGCCGCGCCGCCGCGCGAGTCGCCGTCCATCTTGGTGAGGACGATGCCGGTCAGCGGCAGCGCTTCCTTGAACGCCTTGGCGGTGTTGACCGCGTCCTGGCCCTGCATCGCGTCGACGACGAAGAGCGTCTCGACCGGATTCAGCGCGGCGTGGAGCTCGCGGATCTCGGCCATCAGCTTCTCGTCGATTGCCAGACGGCCGGCGGTATCGACCAGGAGCACGTCGAAATAGTGGCGCTTGGCGTGATCGAGCGCGGCCTGCACGATCGCGAGCGGCGTGTCACTCGCACTCGACGGAAACCACTCGGCGCCGGCCTGCTTCGTCACCGTCTTGAGCTGCTCGATCGCCGCCGGACGGTAGACGTCGGCCGAGACCGTCAGCACCTTCTTCCTGCGCTTCTCGATCAGGTGCTTGGCGAGCTTGGCCGTGGTCGTCGTCTTGCCTGCGCCCTGCAGGCCCGCCATCAGGATGACCGCCGGCGGCTGCGTCGCGAGGTCGAGGTCTGCGACGCCTTCGCCCATCGTCGCGGCAAGCTCGCGGTCGACGACGCCGACGAAGGCCTGGCCGGGCGAGAGCGATCCCGCGACTTCGGCGCCGAGCGCACGGTCCTTGACGCGGGCGATGAAGTCGCGGACGACCGGCAGCGCGACGTCGGCCTCGAGCAGCGCCATGCGCACCTCGCGCAGCATCTCCTGCACGTTCTCGTCGGTGATGCGCGCCTGCCCGCGCATCGTCTTGACGAGCCGGCTGAGGCGATCGGTGAGTGCAGAAGCCATGAAAGCGGGGCGACCCGGCACGTCGTGGCCGCGTATCGACGTCAGTACACTTGGGGCGATGATTCTATCGTTCGGTCCCGACGCGGGCGCATCCGCGCCGGTCGCGCTCGCGTTGACCCTGCCGAGCATCGTCGCGCTCGCGTGCTACCTCGGCGCGGCATTGCCGAGCGAGCGGTTCTCGTCGGGCCTGCGCACCGCGCTGCTCGTCGGCTGGGTCGCGCAAGGTCTGTCGATCGCGATCGATGTCGCCGGCATCGGCTCGGGCATCCCGGGCGCGCGCTTCGGCTTCGCGCCAGCACTCTCGGTCACGCTCTGGCTCGTGCTCGCGGTCTACGAGCTCGAGAGCCGCTTCGTGCCGCTGACCGGCGCGCGCCGCGCCCTGGCCATGATCGGCGTCGTGGTGGTCGTCGTCGCCTGGTTCTTCCCCGGCCAGGTCCACGCGCAGGCGGCCTCGCTCTGGGCGCCGCTGCACTGGCTGCTCGGCGTTGCGTCGTACGGGCTCTTCGGCGTCGCCGTGCTGCACGCGCTCCTTCTCAATCGCGCGGAGCGCCAGATGCGCCAGACGCCGACGCTGGCCGAGCCCGCGACGCGCGGCGTGCCGCTGCTGCGCCTCGAGCGGCTGACGTTCCGCTTCGTCGGCGCAGGCTTCGTCGTGCTCAGTGCGGCGATCGTCCTCGGCGTCTGGTTCAGCGACCACTGGCGCTGGGATCACAAGGCGGTTTTCTCGATCCTCGGCTGGCTCGTCTTCGCCGGCCTGCTCGCCGGCCGGCGCGCGTTCGGCTGGCGCGGCCGCAAGGCGACGCGCGGCGTGTATGCCGGCGCCGCGCTTCTGCTGCTCGCTTACGTCGGCTCGCGCTTCGTGCTCGAGGTCGTCCTGCATCGGCCGCCGGCCGCCTGAACCACGCCATGAAGTTCATCCTGTTCCTGGTCGCGGTCTTCGTCCTGGTGTGGCTCCTGCGCGGCGCGCTGGGGCGACGTGGAGGCGGCAGCAACAGCGCCGCGCCGCCGGCGCCGCAAGCGCCGCAGCCGATCGTCGCTTGCAGCTATTGCGGCCTGCATCTGCCGCGCGACGAAGCGCTGCCGGGTCGCGGCGGCGTGTTCTGCGGCGACGCGCACCGGGCCGCTTTCGAGAAAGAGCGGACGCCGTCGCCATGAGCACGGCGCCGCGTCCGGGCGCGTCGGCCGACGACACGGGTCGCCGGATGCGCCGGCCGGCCGCTGCGGAGGAATCGTGGTTCGGCGCTTTCGGCGCGACCGCCGACACCGCCTCGCTGACCGACGATTCGCGCTTCGCGATGTTGTGGCAGAACGAAGCGACGACGACGCGCCGACGCAACCCGCGCAGCGGCGACGGCTCCATCGCCGAGACGACCTTCGAGCGCATCTACGGCGCCTTCATCGCTGCCCGCGCCGCGATCGGTGTCGCGCTCGTCGTGACCCTCGCGCTGACCGGATTCTTCGGCCTGCGGCCGTCGCTGGCCGTCGCCGGCGTCAGCGTCGCCTACGCGGCGCTCTCGATCAGCATGTGGCTGCTGCCGCGCTTTCGACGCGGCGTCGCCCCGCACACGTTCGCGCGCCTGCAGAGCCCGCAGTGGCTGGCGACGATCGGCGTCGACCTCGTGTTCTTCACGGCGCTGCACGTCGCGGCGCCGGGATCGAGCTTCAACTACGTCGCGCTGCTTGTCCTGCCCGTGCTCATGGCGGGCGTGCTCACGCCGCGCGTGCTCGCGCTCGCGACCGCGGCAGCGGCGACGCTGGCGCTGCTCCTCACGGCTTGGCTGAACCTCTCGGGCGCCGGCGACACGACGCTGCTGATGACGCAAGCCGGGCTCGCCGGCAGCGGCTTTTTCGTCATCACCGTGCTCGCCGGAGAGCTCGCGGGCCGGCTCGCACGCGAGGAGCTGAGCGCGCGTGGCAGCCTCGAGATGGCGCGCCAGCAGGCCCAGCTCAACCGCCTCGTGATCGAGGAGATGGAAGACGGCGTGCTCGTCGTCGATCGTGCCGGCAAGGTCCGCGCGGCCAATCCCGCTGCGCGCCGCCTGCTCGCGCCCGCCGGCACCAGCCGCGCCGCGCCGTTCCAGCTGCGCGGCGTGCCAGCCTGGGGATCGCTGGTGCGTGCGGTCGAGCGCGCCTTTGCCGAGGCGACCTGGCCGGAGGCCGGTCGCGACGTCCCGGTGCAGTTCGGCCCCGACTCGCACCGCATGCTGCGCGTGCGCGTGCGCTTCACGAGGAAGCGCGAGCCGCCGGCGAGCGAGGAGTTCTGCGTCCTCTTCGTCGAGGACGTGCGCACCGTCCAGGCGCGCAGCCGCCAGGAAAAGCTGGCGGCGATGGGACGCGTCTCGGCCGGCATCGCGCACGAGATCAGGAATCCGCTCGCCGCGATCTCGCAGGCCAATGCGTTGCTCGCGGAAGACGCGACCGATCCGGCGCAGCGCCAGCTGATGAAGATGGTGAGCGAGAACGTCGAGCGGCTGAAGCGCATCGTCGACGACGTCATGGAGGTCGCGCCCGGTCAGGTCCAGGATGTCGTCGCCATCGACGCGACGGCGCACATCGGCGCCATCTGCGTCGAGTGGGCGCAGGCCGCGGGCGTGCAGCTCGGCGCGAGCAGCATCCTGCGTGTCGATCTGCCGACCGAGCCGACCGGCGTCGTGTTCGACGCCGAGCATCTGCGCCGCGTCCTCGTCAACCTGCTCGACAACGCGCGCCGCCATGCGAGCGACAAGCCGGGCGCGGTCCGGGTCCAGCTGCAGGGATCGGCGGACGACGGCGGACGCGCCGTGTTCAACGTGCGCAGCGACGGCGTGCCGATCGCGGCCGACGTCGAATCCTATTTGTTCGAGCCGTTTTTCTCGACTCGCAGCCGCGGCACCGGCCTGGGCCTTTACATTTGCCGCGAGCTCTGCGAACGATACGGGGCGCGCATCGACTATCGCCTGCTGTCGCCCGACGAAGCGCTCCGCAACGAGTTCTTCGTCGACATGCGGCGCGGCGCGCTGCATCCCGTCGATCGCCAAGCCATGACCCTATGACCACTGCCTCCCACTTCAGCCTGCTCGTCGTCGACGACGAGCCCGACCTGCGCACGCTCTACGAGCTGACGCTGCTGAGGGAAGGCTACGACCTCGACACGGCGGGCACCGTCCAGGAGGCGCTGCTCCATTTGAAGGACCGAACGTACAGCGCCGTCATCACCGACATGCGCCTGCCCGACGGCACCGGCCTCGACGTGCTGAAGTGGCTCGAGGAGAACGGCCGGCGCGAGAAGGCGATCGTCATCACCGCGTACGGCTCGTCGGAGAACGCGGTCGATGCGCTCAAGGCCGGCGCCTACGACTACCTCACCAAGCCGGTCGACCTGAAGCAGTTCCGCGGCGTCGTCGCTTCGGCGCTCGGCCGTGGCGGCAGCGGCGCGCCGACCGTCGATCCGACCAGCCTGCCGTCGGAGCACCGCATCGCCGCGGCGCCGCGACCGGCGCGCGTTGCGCCGCCGCAGGCGGCACCGGCGCCGGTGAGCGCGGCGCTGGCGCGCATGGCGGGCCAGTCGATGGCGATGCAGCAGGTGCGCTCGCTGGTCGAGAAGGTCGCGCGCAGCATGGCGCCGGTGCTGGTCGATGGCGAGTCGGGCACCGGCAAGGAGCTGGTCGCGCGTGCGATCCACGAGGTGAGTGTGCGCAGCGCGATGCCGTTCGTGCCGGTCAACTGCAGCGCGATTCCCGAGACCCTGCTCGAGGCCGAGTTCTTCGGTTACCGGAAGGGCGCGTTCACCGGCGCCAATGACGACCGCGAAGGCTTCTTCCAGGCCGCGAACGGCGGCACGCTGTTCCTCGACGAGATCGGCGACCTGCCGCTCTCGATGCAATCGAAGCTGCTGCGCGCGATCCAGGAGCGCTCGGTGCGGCCGGTCGGCGCGGTCACCGAAGTGCCGGTCGACGTGCGCCTGCTGAGCGCGACGCACAAGGATCTCGGTGCCGAAGTCCAGGCCGGCCAGTTCCGTCAGGATCTCTATTACCGGCTCAACGTCATCCAGATCCGCGTGCCGCCGCTGCGCGAGCGGCTCGAGGATCTCGACGTCGTCAGCGAGCGCATCCTCGAGCGGCTGGCGCGCGACGCCGGCGTCTGGCCGGCGCCGCGCCTGACGCGCGACGCGCTCGTCCACCTGTCGCGCCATCCGTTTCCGGGCAACGTACGCGAGCTCGAGAACCTGCTGCACCGCGCGGTCGCGTTGTCGGGCGCCGACGAGCTCGATGTCTACGACCTCGGCCTGCCCGAATCGGTGTTCACCGACAGCGCCGCGCAGGAGCTCGACCAGATCACCTCGGCCGCCGAGACGGCGATCAACGGCGTGCGGGCGCAGGCGCGCATGGCGCCGGTCGAGGAGCCGTTGCCGAACGACCTCGCCAAGTTTCTCGACGACGTCGAGCGCGACATCCTCGTGCGCGCCCTCGAGCATCACCGTTTCAATCGCACGGCGGCCGGCATCAGCCTGGGCTTGTCGCTGCGCCAGATGCGCTATCGCATGGCGCGGCTCAACGTCAACGTCGGCGGCGACCCGGGCGGTAGCGACCGCGAGTGAGCGCCGCAGACTGGCACGACGGCTGGCTCGCCCGCGCGCGCGCCGTGCCGTCGCCGAACGTCGGGCCGCGGCCGCCGTCGACGCCGATCGACCTGGTCGTGCTGCACTCGATCAGCCTGCCGCCGGGCGAGTACGGCGGTGACGCGATCGAGCGCCTCTTCACCAATCGCCTCGACTGGGACGCGCATCCGTACTTCGATGCGATCCGCGGCATGACGGTGTCGGCGCATTTCCTGATTCGCCGCGACGGCGAGCTCGTCCAGTTCGCGTCGTGCGACGAGCGCGCCTGGCACGCCGGCGCATCGTCGTGGAACGGCCGCGCCGACTGCAACGACTTCTCCATCGGCACCGAGCTCGAAGGACTCGAAGGCGAGCAGTTCGAGGCGTCGCAATACCGGGCGCTCGCGGCGCTGCTCGCGAGCGTTTCGACGCGCTATCCGGTGCGCGCCGTGGCCGGCCACGAGCACGTGGCTCCGGGCCGCAAGAACGACCCCGGCGCGGCCTTCGACTGGCCGCATCTGCGCGCGCTGTTCCACCGTCCGGGCATCCGATTCGCAGCGTGAGCGGCCGCTCGCCGGCATCGTCCCTGACTGCGCCTCGGTGGCCACGATCGGCGATAATCATGGCGAGACCAATCTTCGGGTAACACGCTATAGGTAGTGCTTGTGAGCCGAAGGCACCCCAGATATAGTGTCTGCACCGGAAACAAAGTTTCATCAAGTACCGCCGCGCCGGGCGCGCAAGCAGTCAGCAGCGACGGTCGACATTCGAGCCCCGGGCTCCGAGCGCGTCTCGGTCCGGGGCGATGACACAAGCGCCCTGAATCGCGTCGATCGAGCCAGGTCTCCAGAAGGAAGTTCATGCAAGCAATACCCGCCCAGGCGACCCCGATCGCACCGGTCGCGAGCCGCCCGGCCACCCGTCCCGCGCCGGTCGCGTCGGCCTACCAGGGCTACCAGATCCTGCGCCGCAACGGGGCCGTCGTCTCGTTCGAGCCGAACAAGATCGCGGTCGCGCTGATGAAGGCGTTCCTCGCCGTCCACGGCACGCAGGGTGCGGCCTCGGCCAGCGTGCGCGAGACCGTCGACGGCCTGACCGAATCGGTCGTGCGCGCGCTGCTGCGCTCGCGTCCGGGCGGCGGCACCTTCCACATCGAAGACGTGCAGGACCAGGTCGAGCTCGGCCTGATGCGCGGCGGCCACCACGAGGTCGCGCGCGCCTACGTGCTCTATCGCGAACGCCGTTCGCAGGAGCGCGCACGCCAGGGCGCCGCGCCGGTCGTCGTGACGCCGACGCTGATGGTCGTCGACCGCGGCGTCCGCGTGCCCTTCGATTCGGCGCGCATGCAGACGCTGATCGAGTCGGCCTGCGCCGGCCTCGGCGCCGACGTCAAGCCCGATCCGATCCTGGCCGAGACGCGCCGCAACCTCTACGACGGCGTCTCGATCGACGAGGTCCACAAGGCCGCGATCCTCGCCGCGCGCACGCTGATCGAGAAGGATCCGGGCTACACGCGCGCCACCGCGCGGCTGCTGCTGCACACGATCCGCCGCGAGATCCTGGGCGAGGAGCTGCTGCAGTCGGACATGCAGGCGCGCTACGCCGAATACTTCCCACAGTTCATCAAGAAGGGCGTCGGCGCCGAGCTTCTCGACGAGAAGCTGCTGCAGTTTGACCTGGCCCGTCTTGGCGCCGCGCTCAAGGCCGACCGCGATCTGCAGTTCGACTACCTCGGCCTGCAGACGCTCTACGACCGCTACTTCCTGCACATCGAGGAAGAGCGCATCGAGTTGCCGCAAGCTTTCTTCATGCGCGTCGCGATGGGCCTGGCGCTCGGCGAGATCGACCGTGAAGAGCGCGCGATCGAGTTCTACGAAGTGCTCTCGACCTTCGATTTCATGAGCTCGACGCCGACGCTCTTCAACGCAGGCACGCGTCGCTCGCAGCTCTCGAGCTGCTACCTGACGACCGTCTCCGACGACCTCGACGGCATCTACGAGGCTCTGAAGGAAAACGCGCTGCTCTCGAAGTTCGCCGGCGGCCTCGGCAACGACTGGACCAACGTGCGCGCCCTCGGCAGCCACATCAAGGGCACCAACGGCAAGAGCCAGGGCGTCGTGCCGTTCCTGAAGGTCGTCAACGACACGGCGGTCGCCGTCAACCAGGGCGGCAAGAGGAAGGGCGCCGTCTGCGCCTACCTGGAAACCTGGCACCTCGACATCGAGGAGTTCCTCGAGTTGCGCAAGAACACCGGCGACGACCGGCGCCGCACGCACGACATGAACACCGCCAACTGGGTGCCCGACCTGTTCATGAAGCGGGTGATGGAAGGCGCCGAGCATCCGCAGGATGCGAGCCTGGGCCAGTGGACCTTGTTTTCGCCGAGCAACTGTCCCGACCTGCACGACAAGTTCGGCCGCGACTTCGAAGAGACGTACATCCGCTACGAAGACAAGGCTGCGCGCGGCGAGATCAAGCTCTTCAAGAAGGTGAAGGCAGCCGACCTCTGGCGCCGCATGCTGACGATGCTGTTCGAGACCGGCCACCCATGGATCACGTTCAAGGACGCCTGCAATGTGCGCTCGCCGCAGCAGCACGTCGGCGTCGTCCACTCGAGCAACCTCTGCACCGAGATCACGCTCAACACCGGCCCGACCGAGATCGCGGTGTGCAACCTCGGCTCCGTCAACCTGGTGCAGCACGTCGTCGACGGCAAGCTCGACCAGGTCAAGCTCAAGAAGACGGTCGCGACCGCGATGCGGATGCTCGACAACGTCATCGACATCAATTACTACGCGGTCAAGAAGGCGCGCGACTCGAACCTGCGCCATCGCCCCGTGGGCCTCGGCATCATGGGCTTCCAGGACGCGCTGTATGAAATGCGCCTGCCGTACGCGTCCGACGCGGCGGTCGAGTTCGCCGACCGCTCGATGGAATCGGTCTGCTATCACGCCTACTGGGCCTCGACCGAGCTCGCCGCCGAGCGCGGCCGCTACTCGAGCTACCGCGGCTCTCTCTGGGACCGCGGCATCCTGCCGATCGATTCGCTCGACCTGCTCGCCGAGCAGCGCGGCTCGTTGAAGGGCGCCGAGGGCAAGGCGCTGGTCGAGATCGACCGCAGCACGTCGCTCGACTGGAATGCGCTGCGCTCGCGCATCACCGAGCACGGCATGCGCAACTCGAACTGCGTCGCGATCGCGCCGACGGCGACGATCTCGAACATCGTCGGCGTGAGCGCATCGATCGAGCCGTCGTTCGGCAACCTCTCCGTGAAGTCGAACCTTTCAGGCGAGTTCACGATCGTCAACGAGTATCTGGTGCGCGACCTGAAGAAGGCCGACCTCTGGGACGATGTGATGGTCATGGACCTCAAGCACTTCGACGGTTCGCTGCGTCGCATCGACCGCGTCCCCGAAGACCTGAAGGCGCTCTACGCGACCGCCTTCGAGATCGAGACGCAGTGGCTGGTCGAGGCCGCGGCGCGGCGCCAGAAGTGGATCGACCAGGCGCAGTCGCTCAACATCTACATGGCCGGCGCGTCGGGCAAGAAGCTCGACGAGACCTACAAGCGCGCGTGGCTGCGCGGCTTGAAGACGACCTACTACCTGCGCACGCAGAGTGCGACCAACGCCGAGAAGTCGACAGTGATGTCGGGTCAGCTCAACGCGGTGTCGAGCGGCGTGCGCAGCGCAGCGACGACGACGAGCGCGATAGCCGCTTCGTCGTCGGTTCTCGCGAGCACGGAGATGGAAAGCGACGTGAAGTTCTGTGCGCTCGACGATCCCGAATGCGAAGCGTGTCAGTGACAACGGATGCATCGCTCGTCGTGTGTGAACGAGTACCGCGAAGTGCGGTCGAGCGATGCAACAGAGCAACAAAATCGAAGCGAACGGATTGATATGTCTTGGGGTTCGCAGGCATCGCTCCGATAATCAAGTGGCAGAGGAAATATCCGCAATGCTGGTTTGGGAAGAAGACAGAACCACAGAGTCCGTTCATGCCGCAAGCGCCGCGCACCGCGTGGTCTCTGCATTGCCGTCCGCAGTCGCGGCGAACGCTCCCACTGTCGAGCCAGTTTCTATCGCGCCGACCGCCACTGCCACTGCTACTGCTATTGCTCCTGCCGTCGCACGCCGCGTCAAGGCAGCCGACAAGCGAATCATCAACGGCGCGACCGACGTCAACCAGCTGGTCCCGTTCAAGTACAAGTGGGCGTGGGAGAAGTACCTCGCCAGCTGCGCGAACCACTGGATGCCGCAAGAGGTCAACATGTCGCGCGACATCGCGACCTGGAAGGATCCGAACGGCCTGACCGACGACGAGCGCCGCATCGTCAAGAGAAACCTCGGCTTCTTCGTCACCGCCGATTCGCTCGCCGCGAACAACATCGTCCTCGGCACCTATCGCCACATCACGGCGCCCGAGTGCCGCCAGTTCCTCCTGCGCCAGGCATTCGAGGAAGCGATCCACACGCACGCGTATCAGTACATCGTCGAGTCGCTCGGTCTCGACGAGAGCGAGATCTTCAACGCCTACAACGAAGTCCAGTCGATCCGCGACAAGGACGAGTTCCTGATCCCGTTCATCACGGCGATCATGGATCCGCACTTCCACACCGGCACGCCGGAGACCGATCGCACGCTCCTGAAGTCGCTGATCGTCTTCGCCTGCCTGATGGAAGGGCTCTTCTTCTACGTCGGCTTCACGCAGATCCTCGCGCTCGGCCGGCAGAACAAGATGACGGGCGCGGCCGAGCAGTACCAGTACATCCTGCGCGACGAGTCGATGCACTGCAACTTCGGCATCGATTTGATCAACCAGATCAAGGCCGAGAACCCGCACTTGTGGACGGCCGAGTTCAAGGCCGAGATCAAGGCGCTGTTCGAGCGCGCCGTCGAGCTCGAGTATCGCTATGCCGAAGACACCATGCCGCGCGGCGTGCTCGGCATGAACGCATCCATGTTCAAGGGCTATCTGCGCTACATCGCCAACCGGCGTGCGACGCAGATCGGCTTGCAGGAGCTCTTCCCGAACGAGGAAAACCCGTTCCCGTGGATGAGCGAGATGATCGATTTGAAGAAGGAGCGCAATTTCTTCGAGACGCGCGTCATCGACTACCAGACCGGTGGTGCGCTGTCTTGGGAGTGAAGCCGTCGCGAACAGGCGTCGGCAAGTGAGAGATCAAGATTCGCAGGATCAAGAGCAGCGACAACGAGCGCTGCCGGCCTGCTTCCCGATTCATCGTACCGGGCGCCCCTCCAGGGCAGTTCGGGCGATGAATAGCCACTGGTCGACGACGCGTCGAAAACCGGTGGTTCCTTTGTAACTTGATCAAGGAGAAACGTGATGGCAACTGCGAAAAAGGCCGCCAAGAAGGCGCCCGCGAAGAAGATGGCGATGAAGAAGATGCCGGCCAAGAAGGCGGCGAAGAAGGCGCCGGCCAAGAAGGCCGCCAAGAAGGCGCCCGCCAAGAAGGCTGCGAAGAAGGCAGCGAAGAAGTCGCCGGCCAAGAAAGCCGCCAAGAAGGCTGCGAAGAAGGCGCCTGCGAAAAAGAAGGCCGCGAAGAAAGCGCCTGCGAAGAAAAAGGCTGCCAAGAAAGCGCCTGCGAAAAAGGCGGCCAAGAAGGCGCCTGCGAAGAAGGCGGCTGCGAAGAAGGCGGCCAAGAAGGCGCCGGCCAAGAAGGCCGCGCCGGCCGCGAAGAAGGCGGCGCCGGCACCTGCGGCACCGGCTGCTCCTGCGATGCCTGCGAAGACATCGCTCAGTCCGCAAGCGGCTTGGCCGTTTCCGACTGGCAGCAAGCCCTGACCGACGCGTTTGCGTCTGTCATCAGAGCCCGGCTTCGGCCGGGCTTTTTTATTCCGGAAGGATCTGGGTATCGGCGAAGCCGTGCGCCGCGACGATCGGCATGAAGCCGGAGTCGGCCTCGGTTGCGCGCACGGCCGCCTGACGCTGCTCTTCGAGCTGCGCGACCCGGTGGCGCGCCGCCGTCGTCTGGCTCTCGCTGGCGCTGCGCTGGTGCGACTCGAGCTCGGCCTTGACCTGCTGGAGCTGGCGCCGCGCCTGCTGCGTCTGATCGCGCGAGAACGCGCGTTCCTTGTCGCTCTTGTGCAGGCGGTGCGCGGCCGCCGCGAGCTTGCGGCCGTACCACCAGTGGCACGCCGCCCATGTGAGCAGGCAGGCGAGGACGACCGCGATCGATGTGGCCATCGTGAGAGCGACGTCGTGGCGAAAGTTCATGGGCTCGACTTCGGATCGTGCCTCGCGAACTTGAGTTGGATCAACCTCAGCGCTTCACGAACGTGACATCCAGCACATGATTCTGGCCGCCGCGGCTGGCGATCTTGAGCGCGCCCAGGCGGTTGCCCATCCAGGCGCACTCGACCATCGACCAGCCGCGCTCCAGGCCGTAGAGCATGGCTGCCCGGAACGCGTCGCCGCAGCCGGTCGGATCGACGACCTCGGTCGCCGCCTCGCCCGGCACCACCGTCTTGACGCCTTGCTGCCAGACCTCGCAGCCCTGCGCGCCGAGCGTGACGACGACGCCCTCGAGATGCGAGCGCGACATCTCCTCGATCGTGCGGCCGGTGCGATCGGCGAGCATCTGTGCCTCGTAGTCGTTGACCGCGACCCAGCGTGCGCGGTCGACGAAGGCGCGCAGCTCGGCGCCGTCGAACATCGGCAGGCCCTGACCTGGATCGAAGACGAACGGGATCTTGGCGTCGCTCAGCTGGCGCGCGTGATCGAGCATCGCGTCGCGTCCGTCGGGCGCGATGATCGCGATCCGCACGTCCTCGTCGAGCGGCACCGGCGTCAGGTGCGCCGACTGCATCGCGCCGGGGTGGAACGCGGTGATCTGGTTGTTGTCCAGGTCGGTGATGATGAAGGCCTGGGCCGTGAAGCTGTCGCCGACGGCGCGCACGTGTGCTGTGGTCGCGCCCCAGGAGCGCAGCCGCGCGAGGTACTCGTCGCCGTCGCTGCCGACCGCGGCCAGGACGACTGGCTGGCCGCCGAGTCGGGCGAGGTTGTAGGCGATGTTGCCGGCGCAGCCGCCGAACTCGCGGCGCAAGGTCGGCACCAGGAACGACACGTTCAGGACATGCAGCTGGTTCGGCATGATCTGGTCGGCGAAGCGACCGGGGAAGGTTGCGATGCTGTCGAAGGCGAGCGATCCACACACGAGGGCGGCCATGAAGTCTCCGGAAGGGCGTGACGAAGGTCGCGCGGGTGAGTCAAGGGTAGAAGATCTCGACGGTGTAGCCGACGACCGAAGTCGCGCCGGCGCTGAGCGTGAGCTGCAGCGCGGCGTCGGCGCCGGGCGCGAGCAGCTCGGCGGCGTGGAAGTCCTGCGGCGAGAGGGCACGGCGCGCGACCAGCCGGCCTTGCGCGTCGGTGAGCGTCAAGTCGATCGACGGCACGGCGAGCGGCAAGGCGCTGCGGCTCTTCAGGTTCACGGCGAGCACGAATGCATCCTGGCCGACGGCGCGCGTCAATGCCGTGCTCTCGACCAGCACCTCGTCGATGTGGCGCGGCGTCTGCACCGTGCAGCCGGCGAGCTTGCACCACGAGACGAGCGGCCCGCGCAGCGCCGGGTACTGCGCTGCCAGCGCGTCGCGACCATGGTGCGCGATCTGCAGCGCGAGCAGCAGGAGCGTGACGAACGAGGCGGCGCCGAGGGCGCTGCGCATGCCCTTGCTGCGCCAGCGCGCCTGGCGCTCGGCGCGGCGCACGAATTCCGGCCGGACCGCGCTCTCGAGCGGCAGCGCGCCGGCGTCGCTCGTCGGCATCATCAGCGTCTCGTCTTCGGTCGTCGCGGCGTTGTCGGCGAAGAGATCGGAATCGAAACGCGCGTCGGAGAAGTCGACCCTGTCCCGCTCGCCGATCTGGCCGGCAGGCTTGGGCGCGCTCTCGGCACGCCGGCGCGGGCCGAAGAGATGAGCATCGATCGGATCGGCGAGCAGCTCGCCGAGGCTCGACGTCGGACCGCGGTCGTCGCCGAACTCGTCGTCGGCGCCGCGGACCATGGGCACGGACGCCTGGTCGCGCGACACGGGTGTCGTGGGCGCGACGTTCGTGGCCGTCGCTTCCCAGTCTGGCTGCGCCTCGCGGCCGAGATCGAACAAGCCTTCGAGAGCGTTGAAGACCGCGTCGCAGCGGCCGCAGCGGACCCAGCCTTCCGAGATCTTGAGCTGGTCCTGGACGACCCGGAACGCCGTCCCGCAGGAGGTGCAGCGCGTGGCCAGGCTCATCGCGAAATCATGCCATGCGACCCCGGCCGCGAGGTGCCTGTCATGAGCGCCCAGCCGTCGTCTTCGGCATCGACGTCGAGATCGATCCAGGGCCGGTAGGCGTCGCGCAGCTCGTCGGCCTGGCGCGCGAGGATGCCCGAGAGGACGAGGCTGCCGCCGTCGGCGAGCCGGCGCCCGAGCAGTGGCGCGAGCAACGTCAACGGTGCGGCGAGGATGTTGGCGACGATCAGCTCGTAGGGACCGACGGCTTCGTCGGGCAGAGCGCAGCGGACGGCGACGCCGTTGGCCTGCGCGTTGGCGGCCGTCGCCTCGACCGCCGCCGGATCGATGTCGACGGCGTCGATCGCCTCCGCGCCGAATGTCGCCGCGGCGATCGCCAGCACGCCCGAGCCGCAGCCGTAGTCGAGCGCGCGCGGCCAGACTGTGCCCGTCGTCGTGCCGTGACGTGCGATCCAGCGAAGGCACATGCGCGTCGTCGGATGGGTGCCGGTGCCGAAGGCGCGGCCCGGGTCGAGCCGGATGACTTGCTTCGCTCGGGGAGGCACGTCGGACCACGTCGGCACGATCCAGAACTCGGACGTGATCTCGCACGGGCCGAACTGCGCCTGGGTGAGCCGCACCCAGTCCTGGTCGGCGACCGGCGCGATCGCGAGGATCTGCGCGCCGGTCTCGGCTTCGGCGGCGACGAGCGCCGCGGCGGCTCGCGTCGCCGTGGCCTCGTCGGTGAACAGCGCGCTGACGCGGGCGCGACTCCAGGCGGCGGTCGCGGCAACGCCGGGCTCGTCGAAGACCGGCTGCTCGTCGGCGGTGCCGGCGTCGGCGTCCTCGACCGACGCGGACAGCGCGTCGAGCTCGTCGGACAGCCACTCGCACACGGCATCGACGGAGGCCGCGGGCACCAGCAGCGTCAAGGCGTGCATCGCGCGCCGATCCTCAGCGCTTGTGCTGATCGAGCCAGCCTTCCAGGTAGTGGATGCTCGTCCCGCCTTCGATGAACTTGGCGTCGACCATCAGCTCGCGGTGAAGCGGGATGTTGGTCTGGATGCCCTCGACGACAGTCTCCGACAGGGCCGTTCGCATGCGCGCCAGCGCCTGCTCGCGCGTGTCGCCGTGGACGATGATCTTGCCGATCATCGAGTCGTAGTTCGGCGGCACGACGTAGTTGGTGTAGGCGTGCGAGTCGACGCGAACGCCCGGGCCGCCGGGCGCATGCCACATCGTCACGCGTCCGGGCGAGGGCACGAACTTGTACGGGTCCTCGGCGTTGATCCGGCATTCGATCGCGTGACCGCGGCAGGCGATCGTCCGCTGCGTGAACGGCAGCTTCTCGCCGGCGGCGATCCGGATCTGCATCTGGACGATGTCGATGCCCGTCACCCACTCGGTGACCGGATGCTCGACCTGGACGCGCGTGTTCATCTCGATGAAGAAGAACTCGCCGTTCTCGTACAGGAACTCGAAGGTTCCCGCGCCGCGATAGCCGATCTTCTTGCACGCGGCGACGCAGCGTTCGCCGATCTTCTCGATCACCCGGCGTGCGATTCCGGGCGCCGGCGCTTCCTCGATGATCTTCTGGTGCCGGCGCTGCATCGAGCAATCGCGCTCGCCGAGCCAGACCGCGTTCTTGTGCGTGTCGGCGAGGATCTGGATCTCGATGTGGCGCGGGTTCTGGAGAAACTTCTCCATGTAGACGGCGGCATTGCCGAACGCGGCGCCGGCCTCGGCGCGCGTCGTCTGCACGGCCGCCAGCAGCGCCGCCTCGGTGTGGACGACGCGCATGCCGCGCCCGCCGCCGCCGCCCGCCGCCTTGATGATCACCGGGTAGCCGATCGCCCGCGCGGCGCGGATCGCTTCCTTCGGATCGTCGGACAGCGCGCCCTCCGAGCCCGGCACGCACGGCACGCCCGACTTGATCATCGACTGCTTGGCCGAGACCTTGTCGCCCATGATCCGGATCGCCTCGGGGGTCGGGCCGATGAAGGTGAAGCCGCTGCGCTCGACGCGCTCGGCGAAGTCGGCGCTCTCGGCGAGAAAGCCATAGCCGGGATGAATCGCCTCGGCGTCGGTGACCTCGGCCGTGGCGATGATCGCTGGCATGTTGAGGTAGCTTTGCGCCGACGGCGCTGGGCCGATGCAAACGGCTTCGTCGGCGAGCTTGACGTATTTCGCGTCACGGTCGGCTTCTGAATAGACGACGACCGACTTGACGCTGAGCTCGCGGCAGGCACGCTGGATGCGCAAGGCAATCTCGCCCCGGTTGGCGATCAGGATCTTCTTGAACATCGTCAGGCGAGGAAAGCGGAACGGGCGGCCGAGCCGCGGTGCGGTGAGCTCGCGGACTTCATTCGATGATGAAGAGCGGCTGTCCGAACTCGACGGCCTGGCCGTTGTCGCACAGGATCTCCCGGATCGTGCCGGCGGCGTCGGCCTCGATCTCGTTCATGATCTTCATCGCCTCGATGATGCAGACAGGATCGCCGATCTTGACGACGCTTCCGACCTCGATGAATGCATCCGAGCCTGGGCTGGCCGAACGATAGAACGTCCCGACCATCGGCGACTTGACCTTATGGCCGATGTCGACGGGTGGCGCTGCTTCGGTCGCCGGCGCCGTCACGAGGGCGGCCGCCGGCGCCATCGGCGCGTACCCGGTCGCCATCGCCTGAGGCGCTGCCTGAGCGCTGGCCTTCACGATCCGCACCTTGCCGTCCGCTTCGGCGATCTCGAGCTCGGAGATGTTCGACTCCGACACGAGGTCGATCAGCGTCTTCAGTTTTCTCAGATCCATTGAAAGCCCTGTAGCGCGGCACGTGCTGGCCGAGACCGCGAGCGGCTCCCGACCGCAGCTATGCAAGCCGCGAAATCCGAGCAGTTTACGCGGTTTGCACGGCCATTCGCGGCAGATGCCACCACGAACGCGAAGCGCGCTACCGGGTTTGTTCCACCCACTGCGACAGGAGCTCAGGAGTCAGAGCGCCGAGTTGGCGAGCAACCGAAGCGCCGGTCGAGTCGAAGAGAACCGAGAAGGGCAAGGCGCCCAATGTGTTGCCGAGCCCGCGCGACAGATCGATCCCTTCGGCTCCTGCCAGAGCAACTGGCAGCCCGAGCGAGTGCTCGGTCACGAATCGCTGCACCTGCTCGCCCTTGTCGATCGCCAAGGCGAGCACTCGCCAACCGGAAGCCGCGCGATCCTTGGAGAAGCGGTCGAGCAACGGCATTTCTGTCACGCACGGCCCGCACCACGTCGCCCAGAAGTTGAGCAAGAGCGGCCGGCCGCGCCAGTCCGCCATGCGCAGGTTCGTCCCGTTGAGGGTCAGGAACGTCAGACTCCAGAGATCGGGCAGCGCGGCGACCGCGGCATCGCTGCTCGGGCGACCGCGCCACCAAGCGGTGCCACCGCCCGCCGCGGCGGCGACGGCCGCCACCCCCGCGAGCACCGCGGTGCGCCGCCTCATCCCTGGGCCTCGCGGGCGCGAAGGGCGGCCAGGTCGCCGCGGTCGCTGCGGCCACGGGCGTCGCGCTGCAGGGCGCCGCGCAGGTCGTCGTAGTCGCGCACCGTCAATGCGAGGTGCACGCGTCCGGCCAGGGCCGTGCTCGGCACCTCGATGTTGAGCACGTCGAGGACGCGACCGCGCGGACCGTCGATGCTCGACACGTCGTAGTCGACGCGCATGTCGATGAGGGCGATCTCGGCGGCCTTCGAGTCGTCGCAGAACAAGTCGAGGAAGATGCTGTTGAGCTGCGTCGCCGTGCCCCGCCAGACGGCGCCGGCGAGGTGGGGCCGGAAGGGTGCGAGCCGCTCCATCCACTGCGCGGCGATGGCGCGCAGCTCGGCGAGTTCGCGCGGCTGGGTGTCGGCGTGGAAGAGTTCGAGGTAGCTGCGGACCTCGTCCTCGATCACGTCGTTGCCCGGAAGGTCGGACGGGCGATTGCCGAGACGCAGATCGCGCGCGGCGCGCCGCTTTGCGACGCCGTACTCCATGCCTTCCTCGACGATGAGCCGCGCTGCCGCGGCAGCGATCGCGGCGCTCTGCGTGCCAGCCATAGGGCCATTCTAAAGAGTGGGCCGTGGAGTCGCCTTCGACATCCGGCGTCAAGGCACGTCGACGTGCGCCATCCGTGCCGCGACGGTCGCCGCGCGACCGACGACGTACGCCGACTCCGGACGCTTCTCGAAGCGCTTGGGCGCCGGCAGCATGACGGCGAGCTGGGCCGCCTGCTGGGGCCCGAGTCGGCTCGCATCGACGCCGAAGTACCGGTGCGCCGCGGCATCGGCTCCGAACACGCCTTCGCCCCACTCGACGCTGTTGAGATAGATCTCGAGGATGCGGCGCTTCCCGAGGATCGCCTCGAGCTCCCACGAGAGCACGAGCTCCTGGCCCTTGCGAACGAAGTTGCGCTCGCCGGAGAGGAACACGTTCTTCGCGAGCTGCTGCGTGATCGTCGAGCCACCGACGACCTTGAGCGCCGGTGCCGGCCGCGGCTCGGCTGCCGGCTTCGCGCCGCGCGCCGCGTCGCGCCGCTGCGCGCGCAGCGCCGTCTGCTCGGCCTGCGCGTCGGCGCGCTCGTTGCGGCCCCAGGCCTTCTCGAGCGCGTCCCACTCGACGCCGCTGTGCTCGGTGAAGCCGCTGTCTTCCGAGGCGATGACCGCCCGCTTCAGGCTGGGCGCGATGCCGGCATAGCCGACCCAGCGCTGCTGCCATTTCGGATCCCGGACATGGAGCGCGATCCGCCACGCTTCCGAGCGCTGGAACGTCGTCGACTCGGGATGGACGACGAGCATCAGCGCGATCCGCGCCAGGAAGTAGAGCTGGAGCGCGACGGTGCACACCACGAGCAGCGCCAGGAAGCGCCAGACGGAACGGTGCGTCGCCTTCGTCATGCGGCATCGAGCCGGCGCCGCAGCGACGCCAGCACCGTCGCGGTCTCCGGCTCGACGCCGCGCCAGAACAGGAAGGCCTCGGCGGCCTGCTCGACGAGCATGCCGAGCCCGTCGCGGCCGAGGCCGCCGTGCTGCGTCGCCCAAGTGATGAACGCGGCGGCCTTCGAGCCGTACATCATGTCGAGGGCCAGCGTCCCTTGCTTCAGGACGCTCTCGGCGACCGGCACGGACGCACCCGTGGCGCTGCTCGCGCTGGCGTTGACGACGACGTCGAATGCCGTGCCGCAGTCGTCCAGCCCGCTCGCGTGCACGCGGCCCGGCGTGACGGCGCCCGGGCTCGCGAGGAAGCGGTCGACGAGTCGCTCGGCGCGCTCGCGGCTGCGGTTGGCGACGACGACCTCCGCCGCGCCCGCTGCCGCGATCGGCCCGAGCGCACCCGCTGCGCCGCCGCCCGCGCCGACCAGCAGAACGCGCGCGCCGGCGAGCGCGACGCCGGCGTTGCGCTCGATGTCGCGGACCAGCCCGGCACCGTCGGTGTTGTCGCCGATCCAGTCGCCTTCGTCGAAGCGCAACGTGTTGCACGCGCCGGCGAGGACGGCGCGCGCCGTCTTCCGTGCGGCCAGGTCGAAGGCTTCGAACTTGAACGGCATCGTCACGTTGCAGCCGCTCGCGCCAGCGGCCGCGAATGCGCGCACCGTCGCCGCGAAGCCGTCCATCGGACAGAGCAGCCGCTCGTACGCGACCGCCTCGCCGGTCTGGCGCGCGAACGCCGCGTGGATGAACGGCGACTGGCTGTGCTCGACCGGATTGCCGGCCACGGCGTAGCGGCTCGGGGAAGCGCTCACGGCGACCCGCTCAGCGTTGCCTCGAGGCCCTCGTCGCGCGTGAAGCGAAAGCGCGACGGGATCGCGATCTGGTCGGCTTGCTTCCGCATCGCCGTCGTGAATCGACCGTAAGGCGCGGCCGCGAGCACGATCGCGACGGCGCGCCGGTCGAGCATCTTCGAGCCCGAGCCGCGCACGATCTCGGTGTCGACGACGCGGCCTTCGGCATCGACGGTGATGATCATCGTCAGCTCGCCGTACAGCTTCTTGCCCTGGTTCTCGGGGAAGTTGCGCGTGCCGCGGTCCTCGATCTTCCTGCGCAGCGCGTCGTAGTAGAGCGCGTACACCTCCTCACGCGTCGCGGGGCTGATGTAGCGTTTCTTCGGCCGCGCGTTCTCGTCGTTGATGCGCTTTTCGATCTCGGCCAGCATCTCGACGAGCTGGCGGCGGTGGTCTTCCTGCTCGCGTTCCTCGGGCGTGCCCTGGTCGCGCAGCGGATCGCTCGGCGGCAGCAGCGCGAGCTCGCGGCGCAGCTGCGTGAGGAGTTGCTGCTGCACCTGCTGCAGCTGCTCGATCTGCTTCTTCGTCTCCTCGTTCGAGTCGCCGAGCTCTGTCAACGCCGACGGCGGCAACGGCGATGTCGCGCGACCGGCCGCCGCTTCGCCGCCCCCGGCCAGGCTTGCCTGCGCGATCGCTTGCGCCTTCTCGGGCGCTTCGCCCGAGCGCGAGTTGACGAGGATGACCTCGAGCGGCGAGTCCTCGAAGATGCGGTTGAAGCCTTGCGGATCGACGAAGCGCACGCCGAGCAGCGCGCCGTGGAACGCGATCGACGCCGCCAGCGCCACCTGCAGCGTCGAGAACCGTTTGAGAAAAGCGAATCTCACGCGGGTGACGTGGCGATCGGGTCGGCCTCCATGCCGGCCGCGCTGCCCGAGACGTCGACGGCGATCGCGATCGGACCGGCCGCCGCGTCGGCGTCGTCGTCTTCGGACGCCGCTACTGCTGCGCCCGCACCGGCACTGCCCGTCTCGGCTGCGAGACGCGCGAGCACCGAGGCCGCGACATCGAGCGTCAGCAGGTCGACGTCGCCGAGCTTGACGCGCACTCCGCTGCCGCGCGCGAGCTGCTCGGCGCCGACGGCGCGGAACACGAGCGGCAGCGTGTCGGCGCGCACGAGGCCGTCCTTCATCACCGTCGCGTCGAGCTCGTGCACGCCGTGCTGGGCGAGGTATTGCAGCGACCAGTAGCGCTCGATCGAGCCCTGGAACGCGTTGTAGGCCGCGTACGACGCGTCGAAGTCGGCGATCGTCGCGAGCAGCTGCACGTCCTTCGGCTTGAACGGCGCGACCAGGCCGGCCGTGCGACCGTGGCGAACGCAGGCGACGATCTGCCACTGGTTGACGAGGTCGACATATCGGCGCAGCGGCGAGGTCGACCACGCGTACTGCGCGACGCCCATGCCGGCGTGCGCCAGCGGCTGCGTGCTCATGCGCACCTTCACGCCGGGCGCGAGGCTGGCCTGGCTGCGATAGATGCCGGGTACGCCGCAACTCGCGAGCCAGCCGCCCCAGGTGCTGTTGGCGAGGATCATCGCCTCGGCGACGATCAGGTCGAGCGGCGAGCCGCGCCGGCGCGTCGTGATCTCGACGCGCTCGTCGCCGACGATGGCGGCGTCGCCGTCCTTCTCGAGACGGAAGTTGTAGTCGGGCCGGTTGAAGTTCTCCGGCTTGCCCCGAACGACTTCGCGTGCTGCCTTCAAGTGCTTCGCCAGACCGTGGAGAAACGTGAGCTCTGCGCCGAACGACACCGTCGCCGGCAGCCCAGCCGCGAGCGTTTGCTCGTTGACGACATCGTCGAGCCGGTCGTGGCGCAGGTTGGCGGCGATGCGCACGCGCTCGATCTTCGTCTCGCTCGCGAGCGTCGCCAGCGTCGTTTCGTCGAGCGTCACGTAAAGCGAGACGACCGGCGCCTCGCGGCCCTCGGCGAGCGTGTACGCCGCGACGACGGCGTCGGGCAGCATCGTCAGCTTGTGGCCGGGGATGTAGACGGTCGAGAGCCGATCGCGCGCGATCTTCGCGACGGCCGAGTCGGGCGCAACTGCGAGCGTCGGCGCCGCGATGTGAATGCCGACGATCACCTGTCCGCTGCCGAGGCCCTGCAACGAGAGCGCGTCGTCGATCTCGGTCGTCGACGAGTCGTCGATCGAGAACGCCTGCGCCGGCGAGAGCCCGAGCTCTTCCTTCACCGCCGGCACGGCGACCTCGTCGAAGCCGGTGCCCTTCGGGAACTCCTCGAAGAGGAAACGGCGCCAGTGGAACTGGTACGGCGAATCGATCGCGCCGGCCGACTTCAGCAGGTCGAGCGGCGCTCGGCCGGTGTGGCGCGTCGCCTCGACGACCGCCTTGTACTCGGGCGCGTTCTTGTCGGGCTTGAAGAGGATCTTGTAGATCTGCTCGCGCACAGCGGGCGGGCAGGTGCCGGCGGAGAGCTCGACCGCCCAGGCATCGACCTGCGCCGCAATCAGGCGCTTGCGTTCGATGCCGAGCAGGGCGGCCTTGACGATTTCCTCGGGCGCCTTGCGAAAGCGGCCCTTGCCGAGGCGACGGAAGTAGTGAGGTGCGGCGAAGAGGCGCAGCAGCGCGGCTGCTTCCTGCGCCACCGTCGTCGTCGCGCCGAAGTAGTCGCGCGCCAGATCGGCGAAGCCGAACTCGGCCTCGGGCGCGAACTCCCAGGCGAGGTCGAGATCGATGTCGGCGGCGATCGTCTCGGCCGCGGCGAGCAGCGCATCGGGCTCGGGCCTCTCGAAGCGGACGAGGACGTTGGTGGCCTTCACCTTCACGCGCTTGCCGGAGCCGAGCTCGATCTGCAGCGAGGTGTCGGTCTCGGTCATGACGCGGCCGGCTTGGAAGCGGCCGCCGTCTTCGAAGAGGGCATTCATGGGGCACCGATTGTCGCCTGCGCAAGCCCGGCAGCTGTCCGCAGGGCCGAGCGGGAAATGTGCAATCTCAGTAGGTTCGCCCGCTCTTGTAGCGGCCGTGGGTGCGTGGCGCAAGCGTGGCGCTGCGCTCGATCGCGGCGAAGCTGCGGGCGGCGTGGGCGTGGCAGATCGCCAGGCCGAGTGCATCGGCGGCATCGGGCCCGGGCAGGCCGGGCAGGGCGAGCAGGCGCATCACCATCTGCTGCACCTGTTCCTTCTTCGCCTGGCCGTGGCCGACGATGGCGCGCTTCATCTGCAGCGCGGTGTACTCGGCGACAGCGAGGTCGTGCGAGACCAGCGCCGAGAGCGCGGCGCCGCGTGCCTGTCCGAGGAGCAGGGTCGCCTGCGGGTTGACATTCACGAACACGATCTCGACCGACGCGCAGGTCGGCGCGTAGCGATCGGCGACCTCTCGCACGCCGTCGAAGATCACTTTGAGTCGCCCGGGCAGATCGGTGATCGCAACCGCAGCGGTGCGGATCGTGCCGCTGGCGACATAGCGCAGGCGCGATCCCTCGCATTCGACGACGCCGAAGCCGGTCGTTCGAAGGCCCGGGTCGATGCCGAGGACACGCATGAGGTTATTGGATTGACACTCTTATCGTCACGGAATTGGGACGCTTTCGATTCCCTCTAGCCGTCAAGTGTCAGCACTCCCGAAGGCAATCGCTGCAATGTCTTCGTAGCGCAAGGAGCGGCCCTCGGCCTGCAAGCGCTCGAATTCGGTGTCGCCGAGGGCGTTGGCGGCGAGCCGGCGGGCGCGGTCGAAGGCGACGGCTTCATTGACTTCCCGGCGTTCTTCAGACATCGCGTAAGCGGCAATGGAATATCCGCACAGCCGCGCGGCCGAAGCGGTTCGCTGCTCCAGCGCGGTCAGCAGAGCGAGATAGTCGGCCCACTCCTTCTGCTGCTCGAAGCGCTTTGCCTGGGACCAACCGGCCTTGGCCACCAGGCGGGCTTCTGCAATGGCGTCGAGCGCCAGCAAAGCCGCACAGAAATTGAGCCGTGCCATCGCCAGCTGGTATTCGTCACGGCTCGATCCCAGCATGGCCAACAGGGCCCGGCCGGTCGTAGCGGCGGCGCGCACGTCGCCGGCAGCAAGTTCAGCGTCGATCAGATTGATCATGCAGATCGTCTCAGCGGATGCGTCAGACGCTCGAGCGACACGCTCGCGCGTCATGCGCACGCGTTCGGCGTGGTCGCCGCGATATCCCGCAATGGCGGACTCGACATCCTCGCGCATGAACAGGTGGCGCGGCACCGATGCAGCGTCTTCGAGGGCCCGCATCTCGGCCAGGGTCGTTCTGGCGGGCTCGAGCTCGTTGTTGTAAGCCATCGCATACGCCGAAACACCGAGGGCCAGGTAGAGGTGGCGTCGATCGCCAGTCAGACGCTCGTGATCACGGGCCGATGACAGAGCGCGTTCGGCTGCTGCTCGGCTTCGATGTCGCCTCCTTGGGTGGGTCCAGGTCCATGCCGTGGACAGCCAGCCGACCATGCGCAAGTGAAGCGACGGCTCTGCCTCGAGCAGCGCTTCACTTGCATCGGCGCAAGCCAGTCGCTCGACAATCTGGGCGAGCGGCAATACGCGTTGCAAGACCGCGGAGATCTGCAATCGCAAGGATGCGGGGCAATGCACCAAGGCGAGCGCGGCGCGCGCGTTGTCGCAATCGGGCGCGAGCGAGCGCTGCAATCGGCTGGTCGTGATCCCGCCGGACAAGTACGTGTTCCACGC
>Ga0123338_10000784_pt1 | contig 31645 bp, 31 predicted proteins | sample grotaG_FD_89793 | JGI IMG/M metagenome (GOLD analysis project Ga0123338, IMG submission 89793) | Glacier valley bacterial and archeal communities from Borup Fiord, Nunavut, Canada, to study Microbial Dark Matter (Phase II) -... | ecosystem: Environmental > Aquatic > Freshwater > Ice > Glacier ...
CTGCCCGCGTCGGCGGCAAGCGTGAGCCAATGGATCGCTTTTGTAATGTCTTTGGGCTCCCGTTTGCCGTTTACATATGCGAGGCCGAGTGCCGCTTGCGCCCGCACGTTTCCCAGCACGGCTGCCTTTTCCATATACCCGGCCGCTACGCCGTATCGCCATTGAGCGAAGGCCTGTCGGCCCAGGTCAAAAATCTGTTCGGGCGTGGCGTTGGGGAGGGACGGGCCGGTAAGAACCGCCATTCAATTGCGCTTCGAGCTTGACGCCAAGCAGAGCCAGCAAAAGTTTTATGAGAGGAAGGCTCCGCGTCGGGGATAGCAGAAGCATTTGAAAACGCCGGTCACCCATAAATCTTTCTTATCTTAAAATAATTTGATATTTACGCTACAAGCAGTACACTGGGGTTGTCTTCATGCTTCCGACCGTTATCCTTCCTGTCATTATTCGCGGGGTCGTCGTTCGCGACCCTGTCTGAAGGCGGATCGATCTTCGGTTCAGCCATCGGCAGGGTGCAAACTCTGCCGGTGGCTTTTTCTTTTTCAGGCCCAAACATATGTCGAACCAAAATTCTCCGAAACTGATGAGTGGTGCGCAGATCCTTCTGGAATGTTTAGCGAAGGAAGAAGTGGATTGCTTCTTTGGCTATCCGGGCGGCGTCACGCTTCCTCTTTATGACGCGCTCTACGATTCGCAGGTAAAGCACATTCTGGTGCGGCACGAAGAAAATGCCGTCTTCGCTGCCGAGGGCTATGCGCGCACCACAGGCAAAGTGGGCGTCTGCTGCGCCACATCCGGACCCGGCGCCACCAATCTAATAACGGGCTTGGTGGATTCCATGATGGATTCGATTCCGATTGTAGCCATCACGGGCCAAGTCTCTTCGCACCTGATTGGTAGCGATGCGTTCCAGGAGGCGGACACGTTCGGCATCACGCGCCCCTGCACCAAACACAACTACATGGTGCGGCGCCTGGAAGACTTGCCGCGCATTATTCACGAAGCGTTTTACATTGCCTCCACGGGGCGGCCGGGGCCGGTGCTGGTGGATATTCCCAAGGACATTTTCCAGGCGAGGGGCGAATATAAGCCGGTTGACAGCATTCATTTGCCGGGCTATAAAATTTTTACCGAGGGCCATGCGGGCCAGATTCGCCGCGCGGCTCAGATGATTTGGGAAGCGGAACGGCCGCTGGTCTATGCGGGCGGCGGTATTATTGCGTCGAATGCCAGCGCCGAACTGCGCGAACTGGTAGATTTGGCAGCCCTGCCTTCTGTGTGCACGTTGATGGGCCTGGGCGCGCTTCCGGCCGATCATCCGCAGTACATCAGCATGCCGGGGATGCATGGCAGTTATGCCGCGAACATGGCAATTACTGAGAGCGATTTGCTGATCGCACTGGGCGTTCGTTTTGATGACCGCGTGACGGGTAAACTGGCTGCGTTCGCACCGAACGCGAAAGTGATCCACGTGGATATCGATCCTGCCGAGATTGCGAAAAATCGCGTGCCGGACGTGCCCATTGTGGGCGATGTGAAGCGCGTGCTGCAGAAATTGACGAAGGTGGTGGCGGAGTTGAAACCGGAGATGCAAGCCGCAACCGCAAAGCCGCGCGCCGCTTGGCAGGCCAAGGTCAACGATTGGCAACAGCAGCACCCTTACGACCGCAGCAGGTCGGAAAGCGAAATCAAACCGCAGCATTTGATCTCTGAAATCGATCGGCTGTCGGCGGGCGAAGCGATCGTGACTACGGATGTGGGCCAGCATCAAATGTGGGCCGCGCAATTGATCCGCTTCAATGAGCCGAGGCTCTGGATCAACTCCGGGGGCCTGGGTGCGATGGGCTTTGGCCTGCCCGCGGCGATAGGCGCGCAGTTCGCGCGTCCGGACAAACTGGTGTTCGCCATTGTGGGCGATGGCGGCTTCCAAATGTCTTTGCCGGAACTGGCCACGATGGTGAATTACGGCCTGCCCATCAAGATCATCGTGATGAACAACGGCCACTTGGGCATGGTGCGCCAATGGCAGGAGCTGTTTTATCACAACCGCCTGAGCCAGGTGCGTTTAGATTGCTTCCCGGACGCTGAAAAGCTGGCCGGCGCTTATGGCTTTAAAGGCACTACGGTGAGCAAGCCTTCAGAACTCGCGGCGGCGCTCGATATAGCGGTTCGCGAACCTGGGCCTTACCTGTTGAACGTAATGGTGACGCAGTTTGAAAATGTCTATCCGATGGTTCCGGCCGGAGCCGCGATCAGCGACATGGTGTTGACGCCGGTGGGGGTGGCGTAATGCAACAGGTGATCTCAGTACTTTTAGAAAACCAACCGGGCGCGCTGTTGCGTGTGACGGGACTGCTTTCGGCGCGCGGCTACAATATCGAGAGCCTGACTGTCGCGCGTACGATGGACCCCGATCTTTCGCGCATGACCATTGTGGTGGATGTGGAAGAGCGGCTGCATGCGCAGGTGATCAAGCAGATGAACAAGCTGGTGAACGTGCTGCAGGCGAGTGAAATGAGCGGCGACACTTCGGTGACGCGCGAGATGATTCTGCTGCATACGCGGCCCACTCATCAGGACCGCGCGGCTGTTTTGAAAGAAGCCGAAATTTTCGGCGCCCGCGTGGTGGATTCGTCCACTGATGGATTCGCTCTCGAAGTGACGGGCGATGCGGGCACGCTGGAAGAATTTATCGGCGTCATGAAAAGTTACGGTGAGATTGAAGTGACGCGCTCCGGCGTAATCGCAGTTTCGCTGGAAGCAAAAAAACTACGCCTCCAACCCCCGGTGCCTACGCGAACATTCGTGCGGACCGAAATTCCGGTTGAGGAAATGGACGGAGTCCCGAATGCCTGAACCGACGCAGAAAGCAAAACGGTATTACGAACAAGACGGAGACCTCTCCTACCTGACGGGCAAGACCGTCGCGATTATCGGCTACGGCAGCCAAGGCCATGCGCACGCGCTGAACCTGCGCGATTCCGGAATCGATGTGATTGTCGGCCTGTATGGCGGCAGCCCCTCGTGGAAGAAAGCGGAGACAGCCGGCCTGAAAGTGATGAGCGTGAGCGATGCCGCGAAGACAGCGGACATCACCATGATTTTGGTCTCAGACCATATTCAGGCTGATCTATACGAGCATGAGATTGCGCCGCACATGGTCAAGGGTAAGACCTTGATGTTTGCGCATGGCTTCAATATTCACTTCGGCTTCATCAAGCCGCCCGCGGATGTGGATGTTTCGATGGTGGCCCCCAAGGCTCCGGGGCATCGCGTGCGCGAACTGTTCACGGAAAATGTAGGAGTTCCGGCGCTGGTGGCGGTGCATCAGAACGCATCGGGCAAGGCGCTGGAAACAGCACTGGCTTATGCGCGGGCGCTGGGTTGCCTGAAGGCCGGCGTGATTGAAACGCATTTCAAAGAAGAAACCGAGAGCGATCTTTTCGGTGAACAGACCGTGCTTTGCGGCGGTGTGGGCGAACTGATTCGCGCGGGTTTCGAGACGCTGACCGAAGCTGGTTACGCACCGGAGATTGCCTATTTCGAATGCCTGCATGAGTTGAAGCTGATTGTGGATTTGATCTACGAAGGCGGCTTGGGCTACATGCGCTATTCCATTTCCGACACCGCCGAATATGGCGACTACACACGCGGGAAGCGCCTGGTGAACGATCAGACGCGGGCGGAGATGAAGAAGATCCTGAGCGAAATTCAATCGGGCGAATTCGCGACGGCTTGGCTGGCGGAGAACAAAGCGGGCCGCAAGAAATTTCTGGCGATGAGGGCGGAAGCGGCGGATCAGCCAATTGAGAAAGTTGGTGCGGAACTGCGCGCCATGATGCCGTTCCTGAAGAAGAAGAAAGAAGCGGGCGTACCCGTGGCGAGCAGTATGTAAACCAGCAGTATGTAAAACGAGTAGAAGGTTTCTTATGAAAATATCCACGTTCGATACCACGCTCCGGGACGGCACGCAGGGCGAAGCCGTCTCTTTCTCCGTGGACGACAAGATTCTGATTGCGCAGAAGCTGGATGAACTGGGTATCGATTACATTGAAGGCGGGTGGCCGGGGTCGAACCCGAAAGACAAAGAGTTCTTTGCGCGTGCGAAAGGGATTAAGCTGCAGCATGCGAAGCTGACCGCCTTTGGTGCCACTCGTTTTGCAAAAAATCCGGTGCACGAAGACCGCAGCGTGCTGGCGCTGCTGGAGGCGGAAACGCCGGTGATCAGCATCTTCGGAAAATCGTGGGACTTCCATGTGTTGCGTGCGTTGGGCATTACTCTTGATGAGAATCTGGCGCTGATTTCGGAGACTGTTCATTACTTAAAGCAGCATGGCCGCGAAGTGGTGTATGACGCTGAACACTTCTTCGATGGCTACATTGCGAATCCGGATTATGCGTTACGCACGCTGGAGGCGGCGCAGCAGGCCGGCGCCGATGTGCTTTGCCTTTGCGATACCAATGGCGGTACGCTCACGGGCCGGCTTTCGGAAATTGTGACGGAGGTGCGTCGCCGGTTCGACGGTACGCTTGGCATTCATGCGCACAACGATTCCGACGTAGCCGTGGCGAATACCATGGCTGCGGTGGAGCAGGGCATCACGCATGTGCAAGGCTGTCTGAACGGCTATGGCGAGCGCTGCGGCAATGCCAACTTGGCTTCGGTGCTGGCAAATCTGGAACTGAAAATGGGCCATACGACGATTGGCCTCGAGAAGCTGGCGAGCCTTGCGCATGTCGCGCGGTTCATTGCGGAACTGGCGAATCTGCCGCTGCGGCGCGATACGCCGTTTGTGGGAGTAAGCGCGTTTGCGCATAAGGGCGGCGTTCATGTAAGTGCCGTGTTGAAAGATTCGGCCACTTATGAGCATATTCATCCGGAAGCGGTGGGGAACCGCCAGCGGGTTCTGGTGAGCGATCTTTCGGGGCGCAGCAACGTGCTTTATAAATTGAAGCAGCAGGGCCTTGGTGAGTTGTTGACCGAAGCCGCACGGCGTGAATTGCTGGACCGCATCAAGGACATGGAGTATCTGGGCTATGAACTGGAGGCCGCTGAAGGCACGTTCGAGCTTCTAGTGCGCGAGGCGCTTCGGCCGGGCGCAAACTTTTTCCACGTGGAGAATTATGAGGTGACGACGCGCGCGGTTGCGGGAGGCCACACGGTTTCTACAGCAACGGTGAACCTGACCACGCAGGATGGCGTGCAATCGGAGACGGCGACGGGGCATGGGCCGGTGAACGCGCTGGACTTGTGCCTGCGTAAGTGCCTGTCATCTCTTTACCCTCAGATTGCCGATGTGCGGCTTACCGATTACAAGGTGCGCATTCTTGATTCGAAGAAGGGTACGGCCGCTAAGACGCGTGTGCTGGTGGAATGGTCCGACCACAGGAAGAGCTGGTCCACGGTCGGCGTTTCGGACGACATCATTGAAGCGAGCTGGAACGCGCTGCTGGATGCGATTCGCCTGGAACTGATGCGTATTACCGAGAAAGACAACACGGTGGATAAAGCCGTGGAAGATTACTGCTGGGGAGTATAAACTAGCGGGGTCATGATACGACTCCTTGCGATTGCATTGTTGGCTACGCCACTGCTGGCCCAGGCTCCTCACCCGACCACTAAGGCGGATGTGGACCGCCTGATGAAAGAGCTTTCCAACTGGGGACGCTGGGGGAAGGGCGACCAGATCGGTACGGTTAACCTGATTACTCCGGCGAAGCGCAAACAGGCTGCCGCGTTGGTGACGGAAGGCGTTTCCGTCTCACTGGCGCGCGATACCGAAACTGAAAAAGCCGCCGATAATCCTTCGCCTTTCGCCCACAAATTTACTTATACGGGCGCGAAGCCGCTGGGCCAGTTTGTGCTGGACAATTACGCGGTGGATTATCACGGCCAGGCACACACGCACATGGACGCGCTGTGCCACATGTTCTACGAAGGCAAGTTTTATAACGGCTTCGCGAGCACTACAGTGACGGACAAAGGCGCGCAGCAATTGGCGGTGACCAACTTCAAGAATGGGATTTTTTCGCGCGGCATTCTGGTGGATATTCCGCGATTGAAAGGCCTGCCTTACCTGGAGCCCGGCACTGCGATCTATCCGGAAGATTTGGATGCGTGGGAAAAGAAGGCGGGCGTGCATATTTCGTCGGGCGATATCGTCTTCATTTACACGGGCCGTTGGGCGAGGCGTGCGGCGAAGGGCGCGTGGGATGCGGGTTCACAAGCAGCGGGGTTGCACGCTTCCTGCGCGAAATGGTTCAAGCAGCGCGACATTGCAATGATCGGCAGCGATTTGGGAACCGATGTGGCGCCATCGCAAGTGGAAGGCGTGGCTCAGCCGATGCACCAGTTGTTTTTGATCGCGATGGGTACGCCGATCTTTGACAATTGCGATTTGGAAGCACTGAGCAAAGCGGCGGCGGCGAGGAACCAGTATGCGTTTCTGTTGACGGCTTCACCGCTCGCGGTGCCGGGTGGAACCGGTTCGCCGTTGAACCCGATCGCGACTTTTTAGACTAAGTCTACCTGCCGAGTCTACCTTCCTAGGGCCGCGCCGCGGATCATCTCGTCGGCGTTCTTTAGCGCTTCAGGCGTCAGGCGCGCGCCTGACAACATACGACCAATTTCCTGGCGGCGTCCGTCATGCGAAAGTTCTTCCATGCGGGCCACGGTGCGCCCTTCGGCTTCCACTTTCTCTACGCGGTAATGGTGATCTGCGAAGCTGGCGATTTGCGGCAGATGCGTTACGCAGAGCACCTGATTGACAGCGGCCAATTGTTTCAAGCGACGCGCCACGCCATCCGCCGCAAGGCCGCCGATGCCGGTATCCACTTCGTCGAACACCAACGTTCGTAAGGGGCCTTTGTGCGCGCTGATGACGCAGGTCTTTAACGCCAGCGCGATGCGGGAGATTTCACCACCGGAGGCGATGCGGTCCATGGGCTTGGGCTCTTCTCCGCGATTCGGGGAGACCAGAAACTGCACGCGATCCGCGCCAGTCTCATTCCATGCGTCATTCTCGATAGCCACGATGAACACGGTTCGCTCCATGGCCAGCGAGGCAAGCTCTTTCTCTACGCGGCGCGACAGTTCCCCGGCGGCTTCGGCGCGTGTCTTCGTAAGCGCGGCGGCGGCTTGGCGGTACCCTTCCCCAAGGGTGCCCGCCTCCGCGCGCAAATGTGTCATGCGTTCACCGGCCCCTTCGGCAGCCGCGATGCGCGCTTTCACTGAAGCTTGGAAGGCGAGAATTTCCTCCACGGTGGCTCCGTACTTGCGCTTCAATTTGCCCAGCGCGGCGAGGCGAGTTTCAATCTCTTCGAGGCGCGCCGGGTTCGCTTCGAACTTCCCAAGAAAACTTCGCAGCGTGTCGGAGGCATCCTGCACGGCGATTACGGCGGGTTCGAGAGCTTGCCGCACCTCCGCGAAGAGCGGGTCGTCCAGCTTGCGGACGGCGCCGCGCAAGGAAGTGTAGGACGAATCTTCCGCCTCGTACAGCATCTCAAAGACAGCCGTTGCGCTTTCGAGAAGCTTGCCCGCATTCATCTGCACGCGCCGTTCTTCTTCGAGTGCGATATCTTCGCCGGCTGTGGGAGCTTCGGCTTCAATTTCGCCGGCCTGAAACTGCCACAGGTCCAACATGCGAAGCTTTTCCTGCTCCGTAGTTTCGAGTTGTTTCAACTCCGCTTCTGCGGCGCGCCACTTCACAAACGCTTCGCGAACAGTTTGCCGCTGCTGACGCGATTGCGCGAAACCATCCAGAATGTCCAGCTGCGCTTCCGGCAGAAATAGAAGCTGCTGATCGTGTTGGCCGTGGATATCACCCAGGTAAGGCGCAAGGTCGCGCAGGACGGCCACGGTAGCAGGACGGTTGGCCACATACACGCGCGATTTGCCGTTCGCCAGAATCTCTCGTTCGATGAGCAGCTCACCATCTTCGGCTTCGAAACCGGCAGGCTCCAGCACGCGGTTTACAGCCTTATCGCTAATTTCGAACAAGCCGGAAACACGCGCCTTTGCGGCTCCGGTGCGGATGACTTCGCTCGAAGCACGGCCGCCCAGCAGCAGCCCCAACGCATCTACCACGATGGATTTGCCGCTGCCCGTTTCGCCGGTCAACAGATTTAGCCCCGGATGAAAACGCACCCGCAAGCGATCCACGACTGCGTAGTTCTCAACCGCGAGTTCGAGAAGCATCCGTTGTGATTATAGAAGCCGAGACCGTTCCATAGGCTTGGTACACCTTCTGAAAGACAGCGTCCCAAGTTGTGCCGAGCGCCTGCGCTCTAGCGGCACGAGCCATCTTTTTTTGCAGCGCCGGTTCACGCATCAGGCTGGCGATGGCGGCACCGAAAGCCGCGGCGTCATGAGCCACAAACCCGCTGACACCGGGCTCGATCAGAAACTTGGGGCCGCCACCGGAGGCGACCACGGTGGGCAAGCCCGAAGCCAGCGCCTCCTGCACCACATTGCCGAACGTATCCGTCTCGGACGGGAAAGCAAACACATCCATATTCGCGTAGGCTTCGGCAAGCGGTTCGCCCTTCAGAACGCCGGTGAAATGCGCGCGCTTCACATTGCGCTCCAGCCAACCGCGCTGGCTGCCCTGCCCCACGATGGCGATGCGGAAACGGCTGAGCCCGAGCGATTCCAGATGCCGCTCAATATCCGCCAGCACACGAACGTTTTTTTCCGGGCTGAGCCTGCCGACGTAGCCGATAGTGAAAACGTCATCCGCGCGCGAACGGCGTTTGGGCGAATAGAGATCTGTATCCACGCCGCGCTGCATCAGAAATGTGGGCTTGCCGGTGCCTTGTTTCAACATGGCAATCAGTTCAGGATTGGGGGCCAGCAGCACTTTCGCGAAGCCATAGAAAATCTTCAACAGCTTCAGCATCCAGCGCTCCGCAGCCACGCCCGCTTTCATGGCCCAGCGATCTGGAATGACTACGCCCAACACACGCTCCAGGCGTCGCGCGCCGAATTCGTGCAGATTGGTGTGCCAACTCGCCACCATGGGAATGCGCAAATGCCAGGCGAGGAAAGCTCCCAGCATGCCGCAATCCCCGGGACCGGTGATATGGATCAGATCGGGCTGGAAGCGAAGCAATTCTTTCTTGACGCGCGCGAAATGCCGCCAAGCGAGAGCATCGAAATGCATGCCGGCATCGAGCGGCACCGAAACGATGCTGCGTTTCAATTCCACCATGGTGTGCCGGCCGGTGGTTTCCACTTTGGTGCGAGGACCGGCATGCACACTAAAGAACTGCAGGCCGCGCGTTTGCGCGAAACGGTCGAGTTCGCGGCTGGTGAGAGCCACGCCGTTTACTTCGTGAAAGCAGTCGGTGAAGAACGCAACGCGGGGCGGCAAATCACCATCCCTACCAGGCCGCTCAGCGCGACGAATTGGTTCACCACAGCGGGTATTTTCGTCGCCCATAGCTCGGAAAGCGATCTTGCCACCCCATCATCGCAAAGATAAAAGACACGGTCGCTCCAGCGGGTCCAACCCTTCCCATGGTGTGGGTCTTCCCGCATCACTTCACACATGCTTTTGATGATTCGCAGCTTGAACGGTTCACGGTATTGCGGCATGAATAATACTTCGCTGTGGCCGTCGCGGCGGATCTCTTCGACGAACTCGGCAAAGGTGGCGGCATGGGTCAGATTCAGACAGGCATTCGGTTCGCGGGCGTGACGATCGCCGCCAGAGATGACGGGGAGATCCACCGCGCGCCCCAGTTCGATGGTTTCGTTATTTTCATGCCAGGGCCGCAGGCCATTCAATTCCAGAGCATGGAGCGCGTGCGTGTGTTGGGCCAGAAATTCGCTGAGAAACGCGCCCTGAGCCGCCCGCCCAATGCCTTTTTCATCCCACACGGGATGATTCAACACCACTAGTGTTTCCGCGCGCGAATTGAACATCTCCAACAGTTCGCTGAGCCGCGATTCGGAAGGGCGCGCAGTGAACTCTTCCATATGAGCCATCCAATCGCAAGCCGCTGAAGAGGGCACGTTGTGAATGCCCAGGTGGAAGAACGTACCGCGGAACGGGACGGTCCACTCGACGGAGATGGGTGCGTTGCCTAACAGCTGGCCGGCCCACATATTGTCATGATCGGAGAGGGAGACCAGCGCGTTCAGGCCGAGCACGTTGCGAATCTGCCCTTCTTCCACGCGGAGGGCCTGATCTTCCCCGAGAGGCGGAGTCCACCACGCACGAGTCAGGTCCAGCGTTCGGCCCTGGTTCAGGTCCTGGTAGAGCTGGTCATGCTTGCGGATGGCGGCGCTCAGATAAGGCACGTTCCGGGTGGCCCGGCGGATGAAGCCCAAACATTCATGGGAATGCAATGTGTGGCTGTGGAGCGATACGGCGTTAGAGAAACGGGAAGCCACTTCGGGCTGGCTCCAATGAAAATAAACCCGCGAGTCATTCATCGATCCCCTTTGTAGCCTAGGTTCCATTTCGGGGCGATGAAAAGAACGTTTCCAATCAGTTTTGTTTCGGCGTCCAACTTTCCGGGATTCGAAGGTGTCATATGTTAGCGTAGGAAACAGGAGCACATTTGACGTTTGTTGCCGTATTTACAACGGTTTTGGCGCAGGTAAGTTACAAAGAGATAGCGGGGGGCATGTCGCCTTTATCGCTGGGCGTAATTGCGCTGCTGCTGATTTTTTCCATTCTTTCCTGGACTGTCATTTTTTCGAAATGGAGTATGCTGCGGCAGGCGCGCGCCGCCGATAGCCGTTTCCTCCGCGCGTTCCGCAAGGCGTCTGGCTTAGAGGCGATGATGGTGGCGAGCGAGCAGTTTCGTCCCGCCCCGCTGGTGAGTGTGTTCGAGTTCGGCTATGAAGAAATCAGCCGGCAGGTGAAGGCGCGCAGCACCATGACGAACAAGCTTGCTTTGGAACGCACGCTGCAGCTTGCGGCGAATGAAGAGGTGGCCAAGTTCGAACAAAATATGAGCTGGCTTGCCACCACGGCCAGCGTGAGCCCGTTCATTGGATTGTTCGGTACGGTGGTGGGCATCATTCGCTCTTTCCACGGTTTGGGTGAGCAGGGCGCGGTCAGCTTGCGCGCGGTGGCTCCTGGTATTTCGGAAGCGTTGATTGCGACGGCGGTGGGCTTGGCGGCGGCCATTCCCGCTTACATCGCCTACAACTATTTCAGCGCATCCATTCGCGAAATGGGAGCACGCATGGACGATTTCGCGCTGGAGTTTATGAATCTGGCGGAACGAAGTTTCGGGGATTAGCGGATGGCATTTTCGTTCTCGAGCGGCAACCGCGGCCGGCGCGGGGGATCATCCATGGCGGAGATCAATGTCACGCCGTTTGTGGATGTGCTGCTGGTGCTGTTGATCATCTTCATGATCACGGCGCATGTTGTGGAATTCGGCATTGAGGTGGATGTACCGAAGACTAAGACGGTCAAAGAGAGTAACAAGGAATTGCCGATTATTATTATCAGCAAGACCGGCTTGGTGTATCTGAACAAAGATGAAGTGAACGTCAATAACTTGGCGGCGTTGGTGCGCGATAAGTATGACGTGAAGAAAGGAGTATATCTTCGCGCGGACAAAGAGACGCCCTGGGACCCGATTGCGAAGGTGATGTCGATTTTGGGCGATGCTTCGATTGGCGTGAATGTGGTCACGCAGCTTGAAGAGAAGGCACGGTAGCACCTATGCCGCATTCCGATATTCTGGACCGGAGACAGCCGCTGGGCAAGCCGCTCGCTGGATCGGTTGTGGCGCATATTGGAATCGCGGGAGCGCTGCTGCTGAGCTACATTTTAAAGCCGCCGGTGGAGACGTTCGGGGAGAAGACGGCTTCTTCGGGTTCGGTGGGCATTAATATCACCAAGACGATTCCGATTCCGCAGCGCGAAGGGCGCGTGAATAAGCTGGCACACGATACGCAATCGGTGGTGCCGCAAGCGCAGCCGAAGAAGCAGGAAGTGGTGAAAGAGCCGCCGCCCGATCCGCGCGCGATTCCTATTCCCAGTCGCAATGCTCTTAAGAAACCGGCACCGCAGGCGGCGACGCGGGATATTTACAAACCGCAGCCGATGCGCCCGAATCAAGTGACGTCGTCCACGCCGGAAGCGCTGAAATCGAATAACTTCGCCATGCAGGGCGCGGGCGGTGTGGGCATTGGTGAGAACACAACACTGGGCAGCCGATTCGGTTATTACGTGGATCTAATGCGGCGTCAGATTGCTTCAAAATGGAATACGGGAGGCATGGCGAACGATGGCCGGCGGGTGCTGCTCACGTTTTCCATCCTGCGGGATGGCACCGTGGAAAACGTGCGTGTGGCGACTCCTTCGGGCAATTATTCGCTGGATACTTCCGCGCAGCGCGCTGTTCTGGAAGCCAGCCCGCTTCCGCAATTGCCGCAAGGCTATCAGCAAAACTCCGCACAGGTGGAACTATGGTTTCAGGTAAAGTAATGCGATCTCTCGTTCTCATTTCGTTCAGCGTTGCGCTGGCCTTTGGGCAGGGCAATCTGATCCAGAGCGTCATCAGCAAAGGTGGAGGCAAGCCGAACCTAGCTGTCACGGACTTTCGCGGTTCAGGCGGTGCGCAACCGCTGATGAACGCCTTCAACGGCACGCTCTATAGCGACCTGGAAACGTCAGGCCTCTTCAACATGGTTTCGAAGAGCTTTTATCCGCTACAGAATCCGCAACGGCCGGAGGAGTTGAAGCCCGCAAGCGGCCAGGGCATGGCGCTGGCGGATTGGGCGGGAGCACCGGTGAACGCGAATTGGCTGGCCTTTGGATACAACGCCGCGCAAGGGGGCCAGTTGGTTCTGTATGGCTACTTGTATGACACCGCGCAGAAGACGGCGGAAAGCGCGCAGGCCATCGGAAAGCGCTACTTCGGTGCGCTGGATGAAGGCGGCGCCCGCAAGGTGGCGCATGAGTTCGCGGCCGATATTATCCAAAAATTCGGCGGCGGTTCGCTCATCGGCAGCCATATTTATTTTGTTCGTGAGACGGGCCGCACCAAAGAACTTTGGCAGATGGATTATGACGGGCAGAATCAGAAGCCGCTCACACACACCGGCAGCCTGGCCATCATGCCGGCTGTTTCGCCCGATGGCACGAAGCTGGCCTACACCAGCTTTGCTTCCGGCACTCCGAAGCTGAGCCTGATCTCGACGGAATCCGGGCGCGCTCTGCGCTTCTATAACCAGGAAGCGTCTCTGAACGCAACACCCAGCTTTTCGCCGGATGGCAACACGCTGTACTACGCATCTTCGGCCAGCGGCCTTTCACAGATTTACGCGGCGAATTTGGACGGCACCAACTTTCGCCGCATCTCGGTTTCGAAAGCAATTCAAGTGGAGCCCAAGGTGAATCCGAAGGGCGGAGTGATCGCGTTCGTGGCCGGGCCGGGGCACCAGCAGATTTATCGCATGAACATGGAAGGCGCCGACATGGAGCGCCTCACCAATGGGGAAGGCGAGGCATCGAACCCAGCCTGGTCTCCCGATGGGCGTCTGCTGCTTTTCGCGTGGACACGCGGCTACGCCACTGGCGGCTTTAACATTTTTCTGATGGACCCTGCCACCAGAGAATACGATCAGTTGACCAGCAACGCGGGCCGTAATGAAAACCCCAGTTGGGCTCCCGATGGCCGCCACCTGGTGTTCACTTCGAATCGCACTGGCAGCTTTCAGATTTACAGCATGCTGGCGGATGGTTCGCAGTTGCAGCGGTTGACCAGCGCGGGAGTGAACCGGTCTCCTGTGTGGGGAAAGTAACGCGCGAACTTAGGAAGAACCAGGAAAAGTACCTACAATATAAAGCGAACGGAGAGGATTGAGAGAATGAAAATGAATCGGACCGCCGGAACCATCTGTTTGGCTGCGGCGCTCGCGCTCGGAACGGCAGCCTGCAAGAAGAAAACGCCCATCGCGCCACCTGCCGCGCCCATCGCTTCGGGAAATACGAACGCCGTGGACCCGAATGCCGGGAATTTGAAGCCTGCTATTCTTTCGTTCTCAGTTGAGCCATCGTCCATTGAGCGCGGCCAATCCGCCACGCTGCGCTGGTCGGTGAGCAATGCCAATGCGGTCTCCATCGATAACGGCATTGGCGAGGTGCAGGGCACCGGCACGCGCCGTATCACGCCGATTGAATCGACAACTTTCCGGCTGACCGCCGCCGGGCCGAATGGCACCATCTCTGGCAGCGCTACGGTGAACGTAACCGCCGCCGCCCCGACAAACTCTGGCCTTACGCCCACCGGCACGTTTGAACAAGTGGTGAATTCGCAACTGAGCGACGCGCTGTTCGATTACGACGGCAACACGATTCGATCCGACGCACAGCAAGCATTGAACAAAGACGCTGACGTACTGAAAAAGATCTTTGCTGATTTTCCGAATCGCAGCGTGGTGGTGGAAGGGCATTGCGATGAACGCGGTTCGGCGGAATACAACCTGGGCCTGGGCGATCAGCGCGCATCCTCCGCGAAAGCATATCTGGTACAGCTTGGCGTTAGCGGAGACCGTTTGAAAACTGTGAGCTACGGCAAAGAGCGTCCGCAATGCACGGAGGCGAACGACGATTGTTATCAGAAGAATCGGCGGGCCCATTTCTCGGCTGGACAGTAAGAGCCAGCAGCAAGGAACAGATATGAACACTTCTCGCTTAGCCGCCCTTTGCGTGGTTCTGCTTGCCGCCGCTCCTGCCCGGCCAGCGAATAAGGAAATGATCGAACTGCAGCGCGACGTGGCGCAGTTGCAGGAACAGACCCGTCTTTTGCAACAGTCAATCGATACGAAGATGGCCCAGCTTCAGGTATTGGCCCAACAATCGCTCGATGCTTCGAATCGCGCTAATACTTCGGTGGCGGACCTGGCGCGTTCCGTTCAGGCGAGCGGCGCCGATATTGGCAAGCAGGTGTTGCAACCCATGGCGGCAATGAGTAGCCGGATCGATGGCATGGCTCAGGATCTGCAATCTTTGCAGGCCGGCGTGGCGGATCAAAGTGCGCGCATGGCAAAGATTCAGCAGCAGCTTGTGGATTTGAAGAATGCTATGTCCACAATGCCCGCTCCTGGAGCCGGCGGTGCTCCCACGAGTGCAGCGCCGCCCTCCGCGGTACCTTCGGCGACCGATCCTTCCGCTCCTCCCATTTCCTCATCCGAGCTTTGGCTGAACGCCAAACGCGATATGGACAGCGGCAATTCCGATCTTGCGCTGAATGAATTTCAAGATTATCTGAAGTTCTACCGCACCACGGATCTGGCACCGAATGCGCAGTTCAACATCGGACAGATTCATTACTCGCAGCACAAGCTGGATGTTGCGGTGAAAGATTTCGATCAGGTGCTGGAGGCGTTTCCTACGAACCCGAAGACACCGGATGCGCACTATATGAAAGGGCGCGCTCTGATCCAACTCGGCCAGCGGAATGAGGCCGCGCGCGAGTTCACGGCCGTGGTTACGCAGTTTCCATCGAGTGCCGCCGCCGCAACAAGCAAGGCTGCCTTGAAGCAGTTGGGGATGAATCCGCCTGCTACGGCGGCGCCCGCACGCCGCCGCAGGTGAAGTTCGCGGTCGTTTTTGTCGCGCAACTGGTGAGCGTGCTGCCGCTCAGCGCGGCGCTCGATGCTTACTCTGGCACCACACCGAAGCTGGATGGCGTGCTGTCGCCAGGTGAGTGGAGCGACGCCGCTTCGTTCGTGGGCACCGCAGGCTGGACCCACACGTTCACTAAGACCACCGACCCCAGAGACCTTTCCGTGAAAGGTTGGGTGAAGCATGATCGCACACATCTTTTCTTCGCTTTCGATGTGACTGACGACGTCCTGTACGGGATCGATACACCGCGTTGGCTTCCGGATGAAAATCCGCTGGCGCATGAGTTGACACAGAGAGGCTACCCGTGGTTTGGCGATGAAATGGAACTGCTCATCAATGCGACCAACAAATGGATTGCCGACGAGGGTGCAGCCGGTAACGGTTCTTCCTGGCAGATGGTGTGCAATTTGACGAAATCACGCAAAGGCGGAATCGGAACAGGCGGTCTGCTGGAAGGCGAACCGCGATCAAATCAAGCGGCATGGGATACGTACCGGCACTGGATCGATACAGGCGCGCAGCAGGCCGTGGCGAAGCCGAAACCGGGTGGCCATGGCTACGTCATCGAATGGGCCGTGCGCTTCAACCCGTGCCTGGAATATGCGCCGGGGCAGTTTTACGATCCCCGGCACGATCTGACCGTCGGCCTGAATATAGCGTTGGGCGATCTGGACCGCAAAGAAGATGGGCTGGGTATCTTCGGCAACTTCCATCATGAAGACTGGCTTTCCGGCGGCCCCAAGACACGGACTAACCTACGCGACTGGACCACGTTGACGCTGCACGCGGGGAGGAAGCCGTGACCGGTACTCCGGATACCTATGCCTCATTCGCCGCGTGTGTGACGGCGACGGCGCTGCAGCCGGAATGGAGTGAACTGGAGGCAGCTCAGGCTTGCGAAGCAGCGAAACGTCTGGGGCTCGGGTCGGTCACGGTGCGCCCCTGCGATATAGACGTGGCGGTGCGCATCTTAGGTAACTCAAGCGTGAAGCCGGGCAGCACCGCGGGCTTTCCGCATGGAAGCGGGAACACTGGTGTGAAGCTTTACGAAGCGCGCGATTTGCTGCGACGCGGGGCGCGTGAAATCGATATGGTGGTGAGCCTGTCGAAACTGCGCTCGCGCCAGTTTCAATACGTCGATATGGAAATCATGCAGATGTCGGAAACGTGCCGCAAGGAAGGGGCGACCCTGCGCGTCACACTGGAGAGCGGGTATCTCACCGACGAACAGAAGATTGTGGCGTGCCGCATTTGTGGGCGCGCCGAAGTGGCGGTGGTCAAGACCGCGACCGGCTTTGGGCAGCCGGCACCGGCTTCGGACACTGCATTGTTCCGCCAGCATCTACCCGACGATGTGTTGGTGGAAGTAGCTTCTGTCGACTCGCTGGCCTCCGCTTGGGATGCATTCGCTGCCGGTGCTTCACGCCTGAGCACGGTCACCCCCGGGCCGCTCATGGAAGAGTGGAAAGCGTTTCTCGCCGCCCAGGCGCGCGCGTCCCCGCCCCCGACGGCGTCCTGATATCCTGAGTCCACTGAAACCGATGTCGCGCAAAAGGGTACTCCCTAAGATTTGTGTCGCGCTCGGGTTCCCCAATTTAAAAACGCTTCTGAACGAGGCGCGGCGCGAAGCCTTGGCGGGCGAAACGTTCCTCGAGTTTCGGCTAGATTACCTGGAGAACCCGACGGCGGGCGCGGAAGCCATCGCCGGTTTTCTGACGGAGTTTCCGGAGTGTTTTCTGCTGGCCACCTGCCGCCGGCTGCAGAACCATGGCCAGTTCCGCGGGACGGTGCAGCAGCAGCTTCGCGTGCTGACAGCGGCTGTTGAGAGTGGCGCCCAAGCCTTTGACGCCGAGATTGAAACGGCTGAAGACGCGCCCGCCGACCTCGCCATTCTACGGTCGCGCGCGCAGCTTATCGTGAGTTACCACAATTACGAATGCACGCCCCCCGTGGAGCGCCTATTGAAACGTCTGCAGCGAGTCCCCGCCGACGTCTACAAGCTGGTCACCACGGCCCGTAAGGTGTCCGATTCGGGGCGCGTGTTGGCGCTCACCCGCTTCGATCCGCGCGTTCCGGCGGTGTGTCTTGCCATGGGCGAAATGGGCCTACCCAGCCGCGTGTTGGCCATGGCCTTCGGGAGCCTGTTCACTTATGCCGCGCCGAGCAGTGGGGAGGGCACGGCGCCAGGCCAAGTCACCGCGCAGCAGCTACGCCATCTGTATCACGCGGATCGACTGACACGCAACGCCAAGGTGTACGGTGTGGTGGCCAGCCCCGTCCGCCATTCCATTTCACCCGCCGTGCACAATCGTGCGTTCCAAGCCAAGCGGATGGATTCGACCTACCTGCCCTTCCTTGTACCCAAAGGCAAGCTCACCGACTTCATCAAGTTCGCCGACCTGACCGGTCTTGCCGGTTTCAGCGTGACCATTCCTCACAAGCGCGCGATTTTAAAACTTCTGGATCACGTGGACCCGCTTGCGAAACGCATTGGGGCCGTGAACACGGTGTATCGCAAGGCTGGCAAGTGGCGGGGCGCCAATACAGATGCCGCCGGCGTTCTGGTGCCGCTTGCGAAACACGTGCGCTTGGCCAACGCGACCGTATTGATTGCCGGCTACGGAGGAGCGGCCCGAAGCGCGGCGTGCGCGTTGGCAGATGCTCGCGCGAAAATTTTCATCACTGGGCGCGATATGGCGCAGGCCACGGCGCTTGCCAAGTTTTGCGGAGGCACAGCCATCCCCCGCGCGGAAGCTGCCGCCGGCAACTTTCAGGTTCTGGTACACGCTACGCCCATAGGTATGTTTCCCCACACCGAAGAAGCGTTCTTCGAAGAACGCATTCCGGCTGAAATTGTATTCGACATGGTGTACAACCCGCACGAAACACGAATGCTGAAGCTGGCTCGCGAACAGGGAAAAGTCATCATACCCGGCCTTGAAATGTTCTTGGAGCAAGCTGTGAAGCAATTTGAACTCTGGACCGGAGAAAACGCTCCGCGTACAGTGATGGAGAAGGCCGCTCTTGAAGCGCTGAATCAACAACTATGAAGCTGACACGAAGAACCGTGCTTGCCTCCGCGCTTCCCGCTTTGGCCGCCGCCCAAACGCCCCCCACCCCGGCGGCGCCGCCGGACTATCTGGCCATTTCGGCGGCTCAATATAAGCGCAATGCGGATGCCTTGGCGAAAGTGGCCGTGCCGATGGATACCGAACCCGCGTTCCACTTCAAACCATGACGGACGATATCTTCTATGCAACCATCACAGAGCTGAATGCAAAGCTGCGTGCGGGAGAGTTCTCCGCCGTGGAGTTGACCAAGGCCTTCGCGGAGCGGCTCAACACGTTCGCGCCACGCTTCAATGCGCTGGCGCTGCCCCTCACTACCGATGCGCTAAAAAGCGCGAAGGCCGTGGATGGCGATCTGAAGCGCGAACGTTTTCGAGGGCCGCTCCAAGGCATCCCTTTCGGCGCGAAGGATCTGCTGAGCGTGGCCAATCAGATCACGACGTGGGGCGCGAAGCCCTATGCATTGCAGAAGTTCGATTACACGGCAACCGTTCTCACCAAGCTGTCGCAGAGCGGCGCGTTGCTGATTGGGAAACTAGCCATGGTGGAGCTTGCCGGTGGCGGCGGCTATCGCATTACGGGCGCCTCTTATTTCGGCCCAGGCAAGACGCCGTGGAATACCGATTATTGGTCCGGCGGCTCCTCCAGCGGCTCCGGTTCCGCCGTGGCCGCGGGCTTGGTGCCGTTTGCGCTGGGCTCGGAAACATCGGGCTCCATTCTGACGCCGGCAGCATTCTGCGGTGTCACCGGTTTGCGGCCCACGTATGGGCTGGTCAGCCGCTATGGCGCGATGGCGCTTTCCTGGACGCTTGATAAGATCGGCCCGCTCTGCCGTTCGGCGGAAGACTGCGGCCACGTGTTGCAAGCCATCGCCGGCGGCGATTTGAAAGACCCGGGTTCCGCCGGCAAGGGTTTTTATTACTCGCCGGAATACCATCGCGAGTGGAAAGACTTGCGCATCGGCTACGCGCCGGTGGATTTCAGCGATTGGGCCGATGAACGCGCCCGGCCTGCCTTTAACGCGGCGCTTGAAGTGTTTCGGGGAATGGGGGTCACGCTGGTGGAATCCAAGCTGCCGGATTTTCCCTACGGCGCAATGACCGGCACCATCATCGCGGCGGAAGGCGCATCTATCTTCGAGCCGCTGGTGGCTAGCGGACAGGTGGACCAGTTGGCCGACCCCAAACAAGCCGCTGGGTTCCGTGCGGCACTTCAAATCCCGGCGAAGGATTATCTGCGCGCCATGCGCGTTCGGACATTGGCTCAGCAGGAATTCCGAAAGTTGTATGCAGACCTGGACGCCATCCTGGCACCCTCGCGATTCGGGCCGGCTCCTAACATTTCAGACCCGCTGGATGCGCGTGGCCCGGAACCCCCGCCAGACCGTGCTCCCGGTATGACGGCGCTGATTCCAGCCGGCAATCTGATGGGCATGCCGGCGTTGTCGCTGCCGTGCGGGTTCGCAGCCGGACTGCCTGTCGCGGTCCAACTGTGCGGGATGCCGTTCAGCGAAAATCTGCTGCTGTCGCTCGGTAAGGAATTTCAGACCAGAACGGATTGGCACCGTAAGCGGCCAACTCTCGCCACTTGATTTAAGCGCGGTTCATCAGGCTGGCCGAATAGCCCGCGCCAAAGCCGTTGTCGATATTGACCACCGTCACGTTGCTGGCGCAGCTATTCAGCATCCCCAGCAGCGCGGCCAAGCCCTGGAAGCTGGCGCCATAGCCCACGCTGGTGGGCACCGCAATCACCGGGCACGAAACCAAGCCGCCCACCACGCTAGGCAACGCGCCCTCCATGCCTGCGCAGACAATGGCCACACGCGCCTCCATCAGGCGCGGACGATTGCTCATCAGCCGGTGAATGCCGGCGACGCCGATATCGTAAATGGCATCCACTTCATTGCCCATCACCTCCGCCGTCACGCGGGCCTCTTCGGCGACGAAAATATCGCTGGTGCCCGCGCACACCACCGCAATCTTGCCCCGCCCGGTAATTTTCCTCTCGCGCCAGAAGCGCACCGCGCCGGAAAGGGGGAAGTATTCTCCTTCCGGGAAGCGATCCGTCAGGGCTTTGGCGGTTTCGGCCTTGGCGCGCGTCACCAGAATATTGGGTGAGCGGTCCAACAATTTTTCGGCAATCGCGACCACTTGTTCCGTAGATTTGCCAAGCCCGAAAATCACCTCCGGCATGCCATGGCGCAAGGCGCGGTGATGGTCCACCTTGGCGAATCCTAAATCTTCAAAAGGCATGTGCCGCACACGCTCCAGCGCGGCGTCGATGTCGATCGCGCCTTCGCGAACCTGTTCCAGCATCAGCCGTAGCTGCTCTTCATTCACACTGCCACGTTATCAAAACTTGAGAGTCTTGCCCGTTTCCACGCCGTGAACCTTGGCTTGGCCCGAGCCCAATTCCAACACGAAATACGCGATTTCGTGCCCGCCGTACGAGGGGCACTCCTTCGCGGGCCGATCACAGGGAGGCGCACCGGGCACAACCTCCACCACTTTCAAGGCTTTGTCCAGCCAGATGATATCGAGCGCGATCTTGCAGTTGTGCATCCAGTAGGCCTCCTTCATGGGCCCACGATAAACGAACAACATGCCCCGGTCGGCGGCGAGCGAATCACGGTACATCATCCCAATGGCCTGGCTCTGCCGGTCGGCTTTCACCTCGGCGTGGATGACCGCGCCATCGGGCAACGTCACCTTGCGCGCGTTGATATCCAGAAACTGCTGTTCGCTATCGCCGCACGCGGTCAGGGACACAAAGGCGGTTAGGGCAATCCAAAGGGCGATTCGCGGCATCACAATAGATGTTAATGCCAAAATTCGCGCGCGGGCTGATGCTCACGCTGGAGATGATCAAGTTCGAGCACTCTATCTTCGCGCTGCCGTTCGCGCTGACAGGAGCTTTGCTTGCTTTCCGGGAGAGCGGCTTCCACGTACCGGGAACCGCATGGATATTGTTCTGGATTGTGGTGGCTATGGTCTCCGCCCGCTCCGCCGCCATGGCATTCAACCGCGTGATCGATGCCGAAATCGACCGGCGCAACCCGCGCACCAGCATGCGCCACATCCCCGCAGGCTTGCTCTCCACGGGGTTCGCCTGGCTGTTTGTCGTGCTCACCAGCTTCGTGTTTCTGCTGGCCGCGCGCCAACTGAATTGGCTTTGTTTTTTGCTTTCACCTTTGGCGCTAGCGATTGTTTTCTTCTATTCCTTCACCAAACGATTCACTTCGCTATCGCATCTGGTGCTCGGTTTCGCGCTCGGAATCGCGCCCGCCGCGGCGTGGATTGCGGTGCGCGGGTCGCTCTCGCCGAAAATTCTTTGGCTCACGGTTGCTGTCACGTTCTGGACCGCCGGGTTCGACATTATTTACTCCTGCCAGGATTTCCAGTTCGATACCGCCGAAGGCTTGTTCAGCGTTCCGCGCCGAGTAGGTTTAGCCGCCGCTCTCTCCATCGCGCGAGCCTTGCATATCGGGATGATTCTCTGCCTGTTGGCGCTGGCTTTTGCGCTGCATCTGGGCGCGCTCAGCCTAGTGGGGATCGCAGCCGTCGCAGCCCTGCTGATCTATGAACATTCCCTGGTCAGTCCGCGCGATTTCAGCCGCGTGAACGCCGCCTTCTTCACCATGAATGGCTGGGTCAGCGTGCTATTCTTCTGTTTTTGGGCGGCTGATATGCTCCTGCTTCGTTCCCCCTATGCCCCTCTTCCTTGAAGATCGCCGCCTTTATTCAATCCTTGCGAAAGTGACGGCCGGGGAGCGCCTCTCCGCCGAAGATGGGGTTGCGCTCTACGAAAGTTCAGACCTGCTTGGAATCGGCTACATGGCCAACCTGGTGCGTGAACGGCTTCATGGCGACCGTACCTATTTCAACGTCAACCGGCACATCAATCCGACCGATGTCTGCGTGGCCAGTTGTAGGCTTTGCGCCTTTGGCAAACGTTCGAAAGATCCGAATTCGTACACCATGTCGCTCGAACAAGTCTGGGAGACGGCGGGAATCGGCTGGACCGAAGCGGTGACGGAATTTCACATTGTGGGCGGCTTGCATCCGGAGCTTTCGCTGGATTGGTTTTGCCAGATGCTGCGCGGGCTGAAAGAGCGCTTCCCGCAGGTACACCTGAAAGCCTTCACCATGGTGGAGATCGGCTACCTCGCCAAGCGCGCGAAGCTGAGCTTGCGTGAAACGCTGGTGCGCCTTCGCGATGCTGGAATGGATTCCATGCCGGGCGGCGGCGCGGAAGTCTTTTCAGAGCGCGTGCGCCGCATCATCTGCGATCACAAACTCTCAGGCGACGAATGGCTGGAAACCGCCCGCACCGCGCATGAGCTTGGGCTGCATTCCAACTGCACAATGCTCTATGGCCACATCGAACAAGCCGAAGACCGCGTGGATCACCTGGTTCGGCTGCGCGCATTGCAGGATGAAACAAATGGGTTCGTTACGTTTATTCCGCTGGCGTTCCACCCGGAAAACACGGCGCTGCATCACTTGGGGAAGACCACCGGCTTCGACGATTTGAAGAACATCGCGGTCTCACGCCTAATGCTGGATAACATCCCGCACATCAAAGCCTACTGGATCATGATGACGCCGCAAATCGCTCAAATTGCCCTGCGTTTTGGCGCGGACGATATCGATGGCACCGTAGTGGAAGAGAAGATTTATCACGAGGCCGGCGCCACTACGGGCCAGAAGATGCGGCGGCAGGAACTGATGCAGCTCATCCGCAAAGCGGGGCGTGAACCGGTGGAACGCGACACGCTTTACCGCCCCGTGGAACGTGTGGAAAATGCTTTTACCGTGCTGGTCTAAACATTACTCCACCACGTTACTCAACTGGATTGCGCAGCACGCCGATTCCTTCAATCTCTACCTCCACCACGTCTCCTGGAATCATGCGGCGCGTGTTCCCCGGCGTCCCTGTATAGATCACATCGCCGGGCTGCGGCGTTACCCAACCGCCGATCCAGCGGACCACAGTCTCCACGTCAAAAATTAGATCTGAGGTGTTCTGTTGTTGCAGAGTTTCGCCATTCACGCGGGTGCGTAGCGTCAGGTTGCCGTAATCGAGACCGGTCACAATCAGGGGACCCAGCGGCGCGAACGTATCGCAACCCTTCGCGCGCCACCATTGCAGGTCTTTGGCTGGCCCGCGCTGCCAATTGCGGTCGCTGACATCGTTTCCGCAGGTTACGCCGAAAACCGTGTTGCCCGGCCCCAGCACGGCCACTAACTCACCTTCAAAATGCATGTCCTGCGATTCGCGAGGCGTGCGTATGGCGCCACCCGGGTTCTGAAGCGATGACACTGGCTTGAGAAAAATCTCCGGGTGCTCCGGTAGCTTCCGGTCTCCCAAATGGCTCTTATAATTCAGGCCTACGGCAAAGATGTTCTTCGGCTCGCAAGGCGTCAATAAAGTTATATCTTTAAGTAAGTGGATTTTGCCGGTTGTTTGGATGGGATCGAACAATCCACCTTGCAGTTCCTGAACCTGGCAGTCATCCGCCAAAGTCTCTCCGCACAGCCCGTATACGCTTCCGCCACCCTTCCGAAACCGAACAAATCTTTTTAGCGTACTCATTTTCTCTCCTCTCCGGCAATCCTGTAAAACATCAACATTGGGTGTATGATTACCAGATACGCTCGCAGTTTGCCACTGTTGACTAAGTTATGGACAAGCCCGCCCAGAATATTCAGGATAGTTTTCTCAACAACGCCCGCAAAGAAAAAGGCGTGGTGACAATCTATCTCTTGAGTGGGGTGAAACTCTCCGGCCGTATCAAGAGCTTTGACAAGTATTCCCTGGTGATGGAGACCAACAATCAGGAGCAGTTGATCTTTAAACACGCTATCTCAACTGTCGTAACGCAGCGCCCGGTGCATACCCCGGCCATGGCGCATACGTCCGCCGTGGGAGCATCAGCCGGCGCCAGCATGCCGGGTTCGCCCGCGGAACCGCAATCCGGTTCAGAATAGTACTAGAGGGTAACACCGCGCTTCCTCCACAAACACCGCACGAAAAAGCGATTCTGGTCGGCTTCGATCATAAGAGTCATAAGAATCGTTCCCGCTCCACCACCACCGATGAAAGTCTGGCAGAGTTGCGTGAACTTGCCGCCACCGCCGGCGCCTCCGTAGTAAGTGTGTTGGTGCAATCCCGCGACACGCCTTTAGCTTCGACGCTGATCGGCACCGGTAAGGTGGCGGAACTCAAGACGGAAGCGGACGCCTATGAAGCCGACGTCATTCTTTTCGATCACGATCTGACACCCACCCAGCAGCGCAATCTGGAAAGGGAACTGGACCGAAAAGTAATCGACCGGACCCAACTGATCCTGGACATCTTTGCCAGCCGGGCGCGCACGCGGGAAGGCCGCATGCAAGTGGAACTGGCGCAGCTTAGCTATCTGCTTCCCCGGCTCGTCGGGAAGGGTGTTTCGCTGTCGCGCCTGGGCGGCGGAATCGGCACGCGCGGCCCCGGCGAAACAAAACTGGAAACAGATCGCCGACGCATTTCGAAACGCATCAAGAAAATTGAAGTCGATCTGGAACAAGTGCGGTCCGGGCGCGGCCTGCACCGTTCCCGCAGGCAGGCGGTTCCCCTTCCCACGCTGGCCATGGTGGGTTACACCAACGCCGGCAAATCCACTCTGTTCAATCGCCTGACCAGTGCCAGTGTCATCGCGGACGCCCGCATGTTCGCCACCCTCGACCCCACCGTGCGCGGGGTGACTCTGCCCTCCCGGCGTCGCACGCTGCTGAGCGATACGGTTGGCTTCATCCGCAATTTGCCTACAACCCTGGTCAAAGCCTTTCGCGCGACCCTTGAAGAGGTGGCGGAGGCGACACTGATCTTGCATGTCGTGGATGCCGCCTCGCCTTATGCCGCGGCGCATACCTCGCACGTGCTGGAAGTGCTGGCCGAAATCGGCGCTTCGGCAACACCTCAGTTGCTGGTGTTGAATAAGGCGGACCTTCTTGCGCCCGACGATCGCGATTGCGCCGTGCTTCGGCAGCGGCTGTTGAGCGACGCGGGTGGAAAACTGGAGCCTCGCGCGGTTCTGGTCGCGGGTAGCAGCGGCGAAGGCATGAACAGTCTGCTGGAGGCCATCGATTCCGTGCTTTCATTTGACCCTGTGACCAGAACCGAATTCGCCATCCCAAACCATGAAACGGCGGCCATTGCTCTGTTGCATGAATATGGGCAGGTCCTTGAAATTCGCTATGTAGAAGATCTTTGCGTGATCGATGCGAATGTGTCAGAGTCGTTAAGGCAGCGCCTTGGCCGGTTTGTGAATACCCGGCTGACGTAAGCTGTGGAAATCTTTGTGGAGAAAAGCGATGCCACAGCTTGACATCTGGCAAAACCCGGGCCGCAACGATTGTGAACCAAAGTTCAGCAATCCTTCCAAGATATTGAAATCCTTACTCTTAGGATCAATTTCTGGACGTAAAATGTGGGAGGAGCCAACTCTGCGCCAATTTCACTCTTTCACAGGCTTTTCCACAGTTTCGAAACTCGGCCCACAATGAATTTACCGAATTTCCTTACCATTGCGCGAATCTTCTTCGTCCCGCTGCTGGTGGCAGCGCTGGTGGAACAGGAAATTCAATTTCATATTCTGGGCTTTCAGATCACTAACGATTTATTAGCTCTTGGCATTTTTTTGTGCGCGGCAATGACGGATCTCTTAGATGGCTATCTGGCGCGCCGTTTGGGTCAGATCACGACCGTTGGAACGCTGCTGGACCCCATCGCCGATAAGATGCTGGTTTCCGCCGCCCTGATTGCGCTGGTTCAAGTGCGCGCCGTTCCCGGTTGGCTTGTCATTCTGCTGGTGGGGCGTGAGTTTGCGGTCTCCGGCCTACGCGCCATTGCGGCCGCGGAAGGCTACACCATTGAAGCCAGCGACCTGGGCAAAACCAAGACCACAGCTCAAGTATTGGGAATCTGTCTGCTGCTGATCAGCATGCGGCACCCCGAGTTCACCGTCGCCGCGCACTGGAGCATGGCGATTGTAGTCGCGTTCTCTATGATCTCGGCGTTCCATTATTTCTGGAAATTCTGGCGCCGGGTGGATATTGGAACAAAACAACGCCGCCGCCGCGAAATATTAGTGGCGGAACGTCACGCCCGGCTTGCGGCATATCGTGAAAAGCGAGCGCTGCAGGCAAAAAATACTCAGGGCAAAGGTGCTGGTTTCGGCGTTCGCGGCACCACGTGAGCTCCTGCCGGCGTAAATTCCACTACGCGCACTTGGCCTTTCGGGCCGATCGGGTCGACGGGCTTTCCGTTCAGTGAGACTTCTAAAGCTCCGGCATTCCCCGCAACCAGTTTCACGCGATCGTTGGCCTGAATTGTGCGCTTTTCATCCGTCTTCATATCGCCTACATATTGCGATTTCCCATCGACCGTAATGGAAACCCAGGCTGTCTCTTTTGCCGTGAGAACCACCTGCACCGGGCTGCCGCTCGGTGCGGGCTCGGGAACTACTGCCGCCGTGGGCAGGGGCGTAGGAGCAGCGGAGGGTGGCGGCGATGCCGGACGCGCAGGCGCACTAGCCGTTGCGGGCGGCCGGTTCATCGCATAGTAGACGGCGCCGCCCACGGCTATCGCAAGCACCACCCACACTAACGACATCCACAGGGAACTGGAATTTCTAGCCGAATTGTAATCGGACAGCGAGTAATGGGAACCCTCTGTAATCACGTCCTTGCGCGTGTCGCTCTTCGCCGGCTCTTCCGCCGTGCTCTGCAGGTGGGCCAATTGCTCATCGAGCGCGGTGGCTTGCAGCCCCAACGCAACCGCATATTGCCGGATGAAACTGCGGGTGAAGACGCCTCCAGGCAGCTTGCTGAAATCGTTCTGCTCCATCGCCTGCAACATGCGAGTGCCAATTTTTGTGGTTTTGGAAAGTTGTTGCAGATCGAGACCTTGCTGCAAGCGTTCGCGACGCAGTGTCTCACCAATCGAAGTCATAAGAGCTGGATCACAAGGGCAAGCGGAGTTAACCGTTATAATACTACGTGATAAGCGGCCGCCTTGCGCTAGCTCTCGCCATTTACCAAGATGATCTCCGCCGTTGTGGTGACCTGGAACCGTGCCGCGCTGCTTCGAAACTGTTTGCAATCGCTGCGGAATCAGCAAGGCGTGGCATTAGAAATTCTCGTTGTGGACAACGGCTCGACGGACGGCTCCGTGGAGATGGTCATGCAGGAATTTCCGGAAGTGCGGCTCATTCGGAACCGGACGAATCGCGGGTTCTGCGCGGCTAATAATCAAGGGATTGCTGCTGCGCGAGGCGAGTACATCGCGCTGCTCAACAATGACGCGGAAGCCTCGCCCGGCTGGGCCGCCGCGTTGTGGGACGCTTGCCGGCGGGACACCTCCGTGGGCATGGTTGCGTCCAAAATTCTGGTGTATGAAGACCCCACGCGAATCGATAAGGCCGGCCACCTGATCTATCCCGATGGCCAGAATCGGGGTCGCGGAACGGGAGCCGTCGACCATGGCCAGTTCGATACCCTGGAGCCGGTGCTCTGGCCGGATGGATGCGCGGCGCTTTATAGTGCGGCCATGCTTCGGGAAATCGGCGGCTTCGATGAGGATTTGTTCGCTTACGGTGACGACGCCGAACTGGGTCTGCGCGCGCGCATCGCCGGTTGGAATTGTTTGTATGCGCCAGGTGCCGTGGTGCGCCATCATCGCGGCTCTACTATGGGTCTGCGCAGCATGAAACGGCTGCACCTGATTGAGCGAAACCGGGTGCTGCTGGCCGCCAAGCTCTTTCCGGTATCCTTGCTGTTGCTGAATCCGTTTTACTATTTGCGGCGCTTGATCGCCGGGGCACAAGCCTCATTTTCGGGCAGTGGAGAGACCGCGCTGTTCCCCGGTTGGCGAGGCAAGTTGCGATTGGCCGCGGCACTGCTCTGGGGTGATCTGGAAGCGCTCACCATGCTTCCCCGCACGCTGCTGAAAAGGCGCGCGCTGCGGCACATTCGCAAGCTATCTTCCCGCCAAGTGAGCCAACTCATTCTCAGCCACCGCATCGGGCTAAGGGAACTTTCCACACAGGCAGCACTGCGTTGAACGCGACCGGACACACAGCCATCGCTTACCGCTTGCCGCGTTTCCTGCGCGATCACGTACTGCACTTTGAAGGAGAGATTCAGGCCGCTCTGAAGCGGTTCGCCGCCGCCCTTCCTTCGGGCGCTCGCGTGCTGGATGCCGGTGCGGGCGAAAGCCGTCATGCCGCGCACTTCGCCAAGCAGCATTACATTGCGGTGGATCTGGCTGTAGGCGACCCCGCATGGAATTATCGCAAGCTGGACTGCGTTGCGGATCTGGCTGCCCTGCCCTTCGCGGCCGGCTCCTTTGATGCCCTACTCAACATCGTGACGCTGGAACATCTGAAAGATCCGGCTCGGGCGCTTGCAGAAATGGCTCGCGTGCTCCGCTCTGGCGCGCCGGTCTTGATAGCCGCCCCACATGAATGGGAGGTGCACCAAAGTCCACATGATTTTTTCCGATACACGCGCCATGGCCTGGAACACCTGTTGCGCGGAGCGGGCTTTGACGAAATTGAAATCACTCCGGCAGGCGGCTATTTCCGTCTGCTCTCGCGCCGATTGCTGAACGGTTTACAATTCTTTGTAGGAGGCGCGCGATGGCTCCTTTTTTTGCCGGCCGCCGCTCTTCTGGTTCCCCCGGCGCTGATTCTTCCCGCGCTTGATGGCTTGGATCGCGAGAAAAACTTCACTCTAGGGTACGTATGCACCGCAAAGCGCTCTTCCTGATTCCGCTATTGATTTGCCTGGCTGCCGAAGCGCGAGATTTCAGCGGCGAGCGCGCTCTAAAGTATACGCGCCACGTCACATCCTTCGGACCACGCCCGCCCGATTCCGCGGCAATCAAAAAGTTACAGACTTACATCCTGGGTCAGCTCAAACTTTCCGGCTGTCAGGTCAGCGAGGACCGCTTCAACGGCCAGACGCCCAACGGTCCGGTGGCAATGCGAAACCTGCTCTGCCGCTTCCCAGGAAAGAGCGGCAAGGCCATTGTGTATAGCGGGCACTACGATACCAAGACCGTGCCGGAGTTCGTGGGCGCGAACGATGGCGGCTCATCCACCGGATTTCTGCTGGAGATGGCTGCCGCGCTGGCCGGAGCGCCGCGCAAAGACGATCTATACCTGATCTTCTTCGATGGCGAAGAAGCCTATGGCGAGTGGACCGATACAAACTCTCTCTATGGCAGTCGCCATCTGGCCGAAAAGTGGGCTGCCGACGGTACGCTCGAGAAAGTGAAAGCGCTGGTGAATGTGGACATGATCGGCGACAAAGATTTGAGCCTGGTCTATAACTCGGGCTCGGCCGCCTCGTTGCAGAAGACAGTTTGGGATGCCGCCGCGCGATTGGGCTACTCGCAATATTTTTCCACCGGCGGTGGTGTCACCGGCGACGACCACGTGCCTTTCATTCAGCATGGAGTGAAGGCATTGGACTTGATCGATTTCGATTACGGCGCGAACAATCAGTACTGGCACACGCTCGCCGACACCATGGATAAGCTCAGCGCGCACAGCCTGCAGGTAGTGGGCACCGTGCTGCAAAAAGTCTTGCCGGAATTGGAAGCACAGCCTTAGTGGACGGCGTTGTCGTCATCGATAAAGCAGAGGGCTGGACTTCGCACGATGTAGTCGCGAAGTTTCGCGGCATCTCGAAGATCCGCCGCGTGGGGCACCTGGGCACACTCGACCCGATGGCGACCGGTGTGCTGCCGTTGGCTGTCGGCGTGGCCACCAGGCTTGCGAAGTTTTACACCAAAGCGGAGAAGATTTACGAAGGTGGAGTGAAGTTCGGCTTCGCCACCGATACCTATGACCGCACCGGCACGTCCACTTCGGACACCTCGCCCGTCGCCTTCACGCGCGAAGAGTTGGAAGCGGCACTGGCGCGCTTTCGCGGCACGCAGTTGCAAATGCCGCCGCAATATTCCGCGAAGAAGGTGGGTGGCGTTGTGGCATACAAAGCGGCTCGCCAAAATATTGCTATTGAACTGCAGCCGGTGGAGATCACCATTTTTGAACTCATGCTTCTGGGCTTCGATGGCTTTCGCGCGGAGTTAAAGATTCGCTGCTCCGGCGGAACCTATATCCGCTCCCTGGCGCACGATCTGGGACAAGTTCTTGGCTGCGGAGCGCATCTGGATTCGCTGCGGAGACTTGACTCAGGAGAGTTCACACTCGCACAGGCACGGCCGCTCAAGAGCATCGATCCCGCGTTGGCTTTGATTCCAATGGAAGCGCTGGTGCCACAATTCCCGGTCGTGTCTGTGAACGAGGTAACCACGGCGGCCATTCGCCAAGGCCGTGAATTCGTGGCTGAAGGATTCTCCGCCGAACACATCCGTGCGTTCTCCGAAGCGGGCCGGCTAGTGGCCATCTGCGACAGAAAAGCGCAGGAGCTTTACCATCCGTCCATCGTGTTAGGTTGAGCTCTTTCGCGTTCCAGAAAATCGAAATCGCACCCGCGATTGGCTTGTGTCACATGGTCCAGAAACAATCGTCCATAGCCGCGCGTGTAGTGGGGCGCAGGCGGTACGAACTCGGCGCGGCGACGCGCTAGCTCCTCTTCAGGCACTAACAGGTTCACCCGCCTGCCCGCCGTATCCAGTTCGATCCGGTCTCCCGTTTGCACCAACGCGAGCGGCCCCCCCACAGCCGATTCGGGTGCCACATGAAGCACCACCGTGCCGAAGCTGGTGCCGCTCATACGCGCATCGCTAATGCGGACCATATCCTTCACGCCCGCCAGCAGCATTTTGCGCGGCAGCGGAATTTGCCCCCACTCCGGAAAGCCCGGGCCGCCTTTGGGACCGCAATTTTTCATCACCAGCACCGTGTCGCGCGTTACCGGCAAATCGTCTTGATCGATCTCGCGCAGCATCTGAGCATGGGTTTCA
>Ga0123338_10000786_pt1 | contig 31615 bp, 27 predicted proteins | sample grotaG_FD_89793 | JGI IMG/M metagenome (GOLD analysis project Ga0123338, IMG submission 89793) | Glacier valley bacterial and archeal communities from Borup Fiord, Nunavut, Canada, to study Microbial Dark Matter (Phase II) -... | ecosystem: Environmental > Aquatic > Freshwater > Ice > Glacier ...
CCGCTGATCGTGTTTGGCCGCCGTGAGCGCCGGCTGGCCCGCACGGCGCAGGACCGCTTCGCCGACCTTGGCGCCTATGCGGAGGAGACGGTCAATGCGCTCCGCACCGTGCAGGCCTTCACGCATGAGGCCGTGGACCGCCAGCGGTTCGGCGGCCGGGTGGAGGACAGCATCGGCGCAGCCCTGCGACGCGCCCGGGTGCGCGCCGGGTTGATTCTACTGGTGATCCTGCTGGGCTTCGGCGCCATCACGCTCAGCCTGTGGGTTGGCGGGCTGGAAGTCGTGAACGGGCGCATGAGCGGCGGGCAGCTTTCGGCTTTCGTGTTCTATGCGATCCTGGTCGCCACCTCGGCTGCCAGCATGAGCGAGCTGTGGGCGGAGGTGCAGCGTGCCGCCGGGTCGGCGGACCGGATTACGGAACTGCTGCAGGAGCAGCCGGCCATTGCGCCGCCCGCCCATCCCGTGGCGCTGCCGCAGCCCACGCCCCGTGCCCCGTCCGGCCGGGTGGGGTTCGAGGGCGTTCGGTTCCACTATCCCTCCCGCCCTGACGCCCCGGCGCTGAGCGGCTTCGACCTGCGTGTCGAGCCTGGGGAGACCGTGGCGTTGGTCGGGCCTAGCGGCGCCGGCAAGACGACCGTGTTCCAACTGCTGCAGCGGTTCTACGACCCCGACGCCGGAGTGGTGCGGCTGGACGGGGTGGACATCCGGGACGCCGACCCGGCTGCGGTGCGTGGGCGGATCGGCCTGGTCTCGCAGGACCCCGTGATCTTCGGCGCGGACGTGTGGGACAACATCCGTTACGGCCGGCCCGAGGCATCGGATGCGGAGGTTCGGTCGGCTGCCCGCGCTGCCGCCGCCGGGTTCCTGGACGACCTGCCAGATGGGTTCGGCACCTTCCTGGGGGAGCGCGGGGTGCGCCTGTCCGGCGGGCAGCGCCAGCGCGTGGCCATCGCCCGGGCGATCCTGCGCGACGCGCCGCTGCTGCTGCTGGACGAGGCGACGAGCGCCCTGGATGCCGAGAGCGAGGCTGCCGTGCAGCACGCCCTGGCCGTGCTGGCGCAGGGGCGGACCACGCTGGTGATCGCGCACCGGCTGGCGACGGTGCGCCGGGCCGACCGGATCGTGGTGATGGACGGGGGTTGCGTGGTTGCGGTCGGCACGCATGACGCGCTGGTGCGCGGGGGTGGGCTTTATGCGCGGCTGGCGGAGTTGCAGTTCGCCACGGCGTGACCCGGCCAGGCTTCCACGGCCCGCAGCCCTTGCCAACCGGCCCACAGTGCAAAGGGAAGCACGACGGGAAGGCTGACCGGGAACTGCGCCCACAGGACCACGGACGGAATCCAAAGCACTCCGAGCAACAGCGATGTCTCGGCCCAGTTCAGCCGATCGCCAGCCTGCACGCGGGACTGGCCAAGGAACAATGCCGCCGCGGTCAGCATGGGCAGGTCGTAGAAGAAGGCGTGCGGGTTGGCTGCGACGGTTGCCGCTGCAACGACGGCGATTGCCGTGCGCGACAGCCCGCGCCGGCAGCACATCCAAACCAGCACCACCATGACCGCCGCAACCGCAGCTTGCACGAACTGAGCCGCTGCCGCCGACACGCCGGCCATCACCAGATTTGCCGTCACCGTTGGCTGCTTATGCAGGTCTCCCACGCGCAGGTCGAAGCGGCTCTGGTAGCCGGGCAGCGTCGTTAGCCAGTCCACCCATGCACCGGCGCCGAATGCGAGAACCGTTACCACCGCCAGCACCGCCGTTACGACGACGCAGGCACCGAAGCTGCGCCATGCGCCGGCTGCCGCCAGCGCCACCGGCACCATCAACCCCAACTGCGGCTTGAAGGTCAGGATACCTAGCAATAGCCCGGCCAGCCAAGGCCGGGCCGTGGCCAACCGCAACCCGCCAATCAGCAACGCACCGGTAAGCAGCCCGCTCTGCCCGGCGGCGACGCACACCGTGCATGCCGGGAGCACCGCTAGCGAGACCACGGTCAGCGGCCTAATCTGCGGCCAGGTCACGGCGAGGATGAAGGCTGCCAAGCCGAACCCGATCCAAACCCGGTAAGCCATATCCAGCGGCAGCAGACCCAGTGGCCAGACGACCAGCAGGAAGATGGGCGGATATGGGAATGGAGCGTCCCATGTTGGGTCCATGCCAAGCCCGACCTGCAACGCATGCAGCCGGATCGGGTCATAGAGGTCGGATGCCGGATGATCCTGAAGCAGCCGGCCATACGACCACAGTGCGAAGAAGTCCTGCGCCAGAGAGGAGTAGTAGTACTGGAGCAAGGCATACCCGATGGCTGCCGCTAGCAACGGCCAGACAAGAAACAGCGTTTGCCGGCTGTCCAGGGACCATATACCCAGGAGGGTAGGCGGCCGGATCAAACCTCGGGGCGGCCCAACGACGTCCTCGCTCATATGTCATTCACTAAGTGACAGCCGGACTGGCGGCCATCCCCGATTATGTCATCAGTTGTCAGCCTTGGCCCGGCACGACTTGGTTTTGGGCACCAAACGGCCGGTTCAGCCGCACGACGGTCAGGTTCAGGTAGGCCGCGAACGTCACCCATAGCAGGTAAGGCACGACCAGCCAGGCGGCCAGGGCGGACAGCGGCGCCACGCCGATGATGATGGCTAGCACCGACGACCACAGGAACGTGACCTCGTAGAACGCCCAGTCCGGCCGGCGCCAGCGGAAGAACAGCGGCGACCAGGCGAAGTGAAACAGCGCGTTGACCGTGAACAGGATCACGACCTTCCGCTGAAGGTCCGGGCTGGGCGCCGCCTCCCACGCCAGCGAGGCGGACCAGGCCGTGAGGCCGAGGATGATCGTCCACGCCGGGCCGAACAGCCAGTCCGGCGGCTGCCAGGACGGCTTGCGGAGGGTGCGGTACCAAGGGCCGATGCTGGTCGCCAGGCCGCCCGCCGCGGACAGCAGGACGGCGCCGAGGAGGGCAATGCCAAGGGACCATGTCATACGCGGAATGCTACACGACTTCCTCTCCCTCCGGGAGAGGGCGCAGAAGCAGAAGCAGAACGCTACGTGAAGATGTCCCGCGGGCTGTCCGCGCGCAACTCGTCTCCCAAGGCCTGGCCGGCACGCGCGGCATCGGATTGCATGCAGTCCAGGTGCCGCTTCAGCACGAAGCTGCCGTCCGCCCGGGCCACCAGCCCGGTCAGCCGCATCCCGCCGTCAACGTGCAACTGCGCGTGCGCGCCGATGGGGGTGCGGCACGACCCGTCCAGGGCGCCCAGCAACGCACGCTCGGCCGTCGCCATGACGCGCGTCGGCTTGTCCTCAATGGCGCCAAGCAGGTCCTGGATCTCGGTGTCGCCGGCGCGCACCGTGATGCCCACGATGCCCTGGCAGGACGACGGCACCATCACCTCGGGGTGGATCACGACGGACGCCTCATCCTCCAGCCCCAGCCGCTTCATGCCGGCCAGCGCCAGCAGGGATGCCGCGTAGTCGCCGCGCTTCACCTTGTCCAGGCGGCCGTGGACGTTGCCGCGGATGTTGCGGATTTGCAGGTCGGGGCGGGCGTGCAGCAACTGCGCTGCGCGCCGGGTGCTGCTGCTGCCGATCACGGCACCGCGGGGCAGGGTGGCGTAGGGGTCGTCACCGGTTGGGATCATGGCGTCCGTACCCAGGATCAGCACGTCCCGCGGGTCCTCGCGCTTCAGCACGCAGGCCAGCGCGATGCCCGGCGGCAGTTCGGTCTCCAGGTCCTTCAGGCTGTGGACCGCGAAGTCTATGCGGCGGTCCAGCAACGCCTCGTGGATCTACTTGCTGAACAGGCCCTTGCCGCCGATGTCCGCCAGGCGCTCGCCGGTGGCTTGGGTCGCATCGCCCGTGGTGCGGATCGCGTGCTCCTGGAACACGTCCATGCCGCGCAGCACAGGGCAGAACTTGGTGAGCAGGCCCAGGAAGGCGCGGGTCTGCACCAGCGCCAGGGGGGACGCCCGGGTGCCGACGCGCAGCGGCAGGCCGTGGGTGTGCAGCCGGACGGCGGGCCGTGCCCGTGCGGCAGGGCGGGTGCAGGCCGTGGCGGCGGTCAGCCCGGTCTTGTCCACCCCAGTCATCATGTCCATGCCAGCGTCCCCATCCCAGCGCGTTGGTCCGCGCCATTGCATGTGTTGGTCATGCCCCGAACGGGGCGTTCAGCCGCACCACGGCCACGTTCAGCACGGTGGCGAATGCCACCCAGGCGAGGTACGGCACCAGCAGCCGGGCCGCCGCGCGAGACAACGGCCGCACGGCGGCGATCAGCACGGCGATGGAGGCCAGGAAAGGCGCGGCCTCCCACAGCGCCCAGTCTGGGCGGTGCAGGCCAAAGAACAGCTCGCTCCACAGCACGTTCAGCAAAGCATTGGCGGCGAACAGCACCAGGATGCGCTCCCGCTTGCGCCGGTCCGCCGCCGCCCGCCATGCCTTGACCCCGGCCAGAGCCGTCAAGCCGTAGATCAGGGTCCACACCGGGCCGAACAGCCAGTCCGGCGGCTGCCAGCTCGGCTTGCGCAGCGCCTGGTACCACGGTCCCACGTCGGTCGCCGACGCGCCCAGCGCCGCCACGAACACCGCCGCCAGCGCCGCGACGGCCACGGGGCTGAGAAGGAAAGCCGGCCATTTCCGGATCACGCGCGGGCAAGGCCGAGCAACTGTGCGGTGTCTTTCAGGAAGATGCGGACATGCGCCAACGGGTCGCGCCGGACCAGCTTCTTGTTCATGTAGCCTTCCCAGGTCATGCGCTGCACGTCCGGGTCGCGGCACATGTGCACGAACTTCTCCCGCCGCTTGTCCGACGAGTACCAAAACCACTGCATCACCCCGAGCACCAGGAACACCGTGCCGTGCGCCTTCATGAACCGCTTGCGCGCCAGCTTCAGGCTGCGCACGTCGCCGGTGGCGTGCAGGGCCTCCACGGCCTCCGCCGCCAGACGCCCGCCGAGCATGGCGTAGTAGATGCCCTCACCGCTGGCCGGCGCCACGACTCCGGCGGCGTCCCCGGCCAGCACCACGTCGCGCCCGTTGTCCCAGCGGCGCATCGGGCGCAGCGGGATCGGCGCGCCTTCCCGCCGGATCGTCTCCAGCCCGTCCAGCCCGGTGGCCTTGCGCAGTGCGCCGATGGCCGGGCGCAGACCGAAGCCCTTCTTGGCCGAGCCCGTGCCGATGCTCATGGTGTCCCCGTGCGGGAAGATCCAGGCATAGAAGTCCGGGGACAGGGTGCCCTGGTAATAGACGTCGCAGCGGTTCAGGTCGAAGGTGGCGGGGTCCTTCGGGGCGCGCACAATCTCGTGGTAGGCGAAGACGTAGCGGATGCGCTCCCAGCCCTTCACGCACTGCTTGGCGACGTTGGACTTGGCGCCGTCCGCGCCGATGATGGCGCGGGCGCGGACCTGGGCGGGACCGTCGGTGGTCTTGTAGTGGACGACGGCGACGCCGTCGGGGTCGCGGCCTACCTTGTCGAAGGTGCCGGTCCGGCGCTCGGCCCCGGCGTCGGCGGCGCGCTCGCGCAGATATTCGTCGAAGCCCTCGCGGTCCACCATGCCGACGTAGCCCCCGGTGATGGGCATGTCGGCCTCCTTGGCGGTCGGCGACACGATTCGGGCGCCGCTGGCGCGGGCGACGATCTGGCTGTCGGGGATGCCGAACTCCCGCACGCACACGGGCGGGATTGCGCCGCCGCAGGGCTTGATGCGCCCGCCGCGGTCCAGCAGCAGCACGCGGCGGCCATTGCGTGCCAGATCCATTGCCGCGGTGGCGCCGGCAGGCCCGCCGCCGACCACGACGGCATCCCAGGTCTCGGTCATCGAAGTCTCCGTTGCTTTGGCCATCATGCCGCCTGCGCCGCGCCAGCCGGGGCGCGCTCCGTCGTGCCGAACACCCCGGCGGCCAGGCGTGCCGCCAGCAGGAACACCGCCGCTTCCGCCGCGAACACCGCGGCATAGGCTGGGCCCGGGCCGCCCAGGACGGCACGGGCCAAGTCGCTAGCGCCGGTGCCCAGCAGGCCGCCCGCGCCAAAGGCAAGCGCTTGCGCGGCGCCCCACAGGCCCATCCTTGTCCCCTCACGGGAGGAGCGCCCGTTGCCGGCCAACCCCATCATCGCGCCGATGGCCGACACGGCGAACGCGCCATTGGCGACGCCCAGCGTGGCCACGATCCCGCGCATCACGTCCGCCGGCCCGCCCACGGCGCACGCCGCGAGCGCTAGCGCCGCCGCGGCGGAGCCAAGGCAGCCGCCGACGGTCCAGGTCCGCATCGCGCCGATCCGCAGCACGCCGCCCAAGGCCACCAGCGCCATTCCGGCCAGCACGCCCGCGTGGTGCAGGCCAGTCAGCCCCGTGCTGGCACCTGGCGTCAGCGCGAACACCGCGCCGGCGAACGGCTCCAGCACCAGTTCCTGCGCGCTGTAGGCCAGCATGGACACGAAGACGAACACCGCGAAGCGCCGGGCCTGCGGCTCGTTCCACACGTCGCGCAGCGCCGCCAGGAACGGCTGGTGCGCGGCGGGGACGGCGGGCACCGGGGACGGGGCGCATTCGCCCTCCATGCCCCGGACGGCCAGGCTGGACACGGCCAGGCCCAGCAGGGATACGCCGGACACGACAGCGATCATGCGCTCCGCCGAAAAAGGGTCCAGTAGCTTGCCGGCCGACACAGCCGTCGCGGCGATGCCAAAGATCATCATCAGCCACACGATGGTGGCCGCCGGGCCGCGCCGGTGCGGCGCGACGCGCTTGGCCAGCAGGGTCAGCAGCGCCGTGCCAGCCGCGCCCACGCCCAGTCCGACCAACATAAAAGCCAGCAGCGCCAGAGCCAGCCCTGCGGCCAGGCTGGACGCCATGAGCGCCGTTGCGGCCGCTGCGCCCGCGCCGCCCAGCGCCAGCGTCGCCATGCCGCCGACGATCCACGGCGTCCGCCGCCCGCCCACATCGGACCCGTAGCCGAGGCGCGGACGCAGCACCTGCACGCCGTAGTGCAGCGCCACCAGCGCGCCTGGGATCAGCGCCGGCAATGCCAACTCCACGACCATCACGCGGTTCAGCGTCGAGGTCGTCAGCACCACGATGGACCCGAGCGACGCCTGCACCAAGCCAAGCCGCAGGATGCCGGGCCAGCCGAGCGGGGCGGGCGCCGCCATCATGCCCCGGCCCGCAACGCGAAGGCGCTGACCAGCATCCCGACGACATACAGCGTGGTGCCGGTGCCGTTATACCAGGGCGCTAGGCGCCGGGGCGACGCTACGAACCGCTGCATGAGGACAAGCTGCGCCGTGAGCAGCAAGACGATGGCGCTGGCATGATAGGGATGGCCCCAGCGCAGCAGCAGCACCGTGACCACGACCTGCGGCAGCGCCATGACCCAGCAGGCCAGCGCCGCGGCGCTGTCCACGCCCAGCAGCACCGGCAGGCTGTTGATGCCAGTCTGGGTGTCGCCCTCGACCGACTTGAAATCGTTGAGCGTCATGATGCCGTGCGCGCCCAGGCTGTACAGCGCGGCCAGACCCACGACGCGCCAGTCCGGGAATGCCCCGGCCATGACGGCGGCGCCGGTGAACCAGGGCAGGCCCTCGTAGCAGGCGCCGCAAGCGGCGTTGCCCAGCCAGCCGTTCTGCTTCAGCCGCAGCGGCGGCGCGCTGTAGGCCCAGGCCAGAGCCATGCCGACCAGCGCCGCGCCGAACGTCCAACGTCCCAGCGCCGCCGCCCACAGCAGGGACATGGCGGTCCAGCCCAGCGCGATGTACAGGCCCCAGCGGCCGGGGATGCGCCCGGACGGGATGGGACGGGCGGGCTCGTTGATGGCGTCAACATGCCGGTCGTACCAGTCGTTGGCCGCCTGGCTGGTGGCGCACACCAGAGGCCCCGCAAGCGCCGCGCCGGCCAGCGCCAGCGGCCAGCGGCCCCCGAGAGGCACGCCGGACGACACCACGCCGCAGCCGAAGGCCCACATGGGGGCAAACCAGGTGATGGGGTGCAGCAGCTCCGCGACGGCGCGCGGGTCCAGGCGGGTGCCGGACACGGGAAGGGTTGTGCCGCTCATTCCGCGTCCGCCCCGGTCAGGTCGCCGATTCCGTAGCGGCGCAGCTTCACATACAGGCTCTGCCGGCTCAGCCCCAGCATCTCGGCGGCCGAAGCCCGGTTGTCCCCGGTCAGCTCCAGCGCGGCCTCGATGGCCAGGCGCTCGATGATCTCGGTGCTCTCGCGCACCAGTTCCTTGAGGGACACGCGGCCGATCAGTTCCGTGAGCTGTTCGACGGAGCGGGGCAGGGCCTTGCCGGCGCGGGTGGCGGCGCCGTGCTGCAGCGGCGGGGCCTGCAGGCCGATGTTCAGGCGGCTGCTGACGTTGCGGATCGCGTAGCCCAACGCAATCCGGCCCTCGCCGGGCACGGCGACGGCGGAGACCTCGACCTGCGCCGCGGCACCGTGCTCGCCGTGGACCGTGGTGCTGAAGAACCGCACCGCGCCGCGGCTGCGCAGGTTCGCGGTCAGCACGCTCAGGTCCACGCCGCTCTCGCCGACCCAGCGGTCGAGCTGCTGGCCGACCGCCTCGTCCTCGTGCATCAGCTGCACCAGTTCCAGGAAGGCGGCGTTGGCGGTGATGATCTCACCGTCCGGGTCTGTGACGACGTAGGCGTCGGGCGCGCTTTCGACCGTGCGCAGCAGGGTCAGCTTGGGGTGCGGCAGGCGGCCGGGATGGGCGATGTCCGCGGCGGGGATCAGCCGCATCAGCACCAGCGCCGCATTCTCCTGCCGGAAGGGCGACATGCGGAGCGTCACGTTGGCGTGGTCCTCGCCGGACAGGCGGGCCGGCACGTCCTCTGCCCGGGCGCCGGTGCGTGCGGCTTCCATCGCCGCCTGGATCGCGGACATGCTGGCCGGGTCGAACAGGTCGGCCAGCGCCCGCCCGGTCACGTCGGCGGCGCCGGAGCCGCAAAGCGCCTTGGCGGCCGGGTTGGCCTCGGTCACGCGGCCCTTGGCCGGGTCCACGACCAGCACCGCTTCGGACGACAACTGGAACAGCAGGCGGTAGCGCATCTCCACGTCGCGCAGGCGGGCGTAGTCGCGCTCCATGCCCTGCTGGGCGTTCATCAGGCGCTGCTGCAAGGCGGACATCGCGCGCAGGTCGCGGCCGAAGGCGACCACGCGGCCGTCGCCGCCGGCCTGCACGCCGCAGTACAGCACCGGGACGCTGCGCCCGTCCGGCGCCAGGTGGTTGACCTGGCGCCAGCGCGGCTCCGCCTTGGCGGCGGCATCCTGCATCAGGGCGGCGATCTTGGCGCGGCTGTCCGGCGCCACCGTCGCCTCGATGGGCCGTCCGACCCAATTCGCGCTGTCCGGCAGGTCGTCCATCAACTGGCCGCTCTGGAACGCCATGTCCCGGATCACCCCGGCGCCGTCCAGCACCAGGGTGATGTCGGACGCCGCGCCGATCAGGTGTGCGGCGGATGTTGCGTCGAGGTCGCCGAGCGAGGTATGCGGCGATACGAAGGTCTTCACGAGTGCCGAGGCCCCCCAGTGCACGGACATAGCTCCCCTCCCTATGCCACCGCAACACGCCGGCGGCGTGCGGGTGTCTGGTGGCCGGTATGGCCGGGGAGGGCTGGCTGCGTCCTGTGCCGTGTGGGGTGTGCGATCAACCGCGCGCCCGGCTGTCTTCGACCAGCGCCTGCGCCTGCGCGACGGCCTGCCGCCCGTCGGTCGCCGTGCCGTCCGCGCCGAGCTGGGCCGCGAGCAGGGGATTACCGACGAAGGGAGGGCCGCCGACCATCACGGCGAGGCCTGGGTTGAGGGAGGCGCGGCGGACCGCACGAATTTCCGAGTAGGCGGTCTCCAGCCGCTCGTCGCAGGACAGGGAGAAGCCGACGACGTCCACATGCTCGCGCCCGACCAGGGCGGCCAGCTCGGCGCTGTCTGCGACCGGGCCGCTCCAGGCGTTCCAGCCGGCGCGACGGAAGAACTCGTGGACCATCGAGAGGCCGAAGCTGTGGGACTCGCCGGGCAGCGGCACCAGGAGGATGCGCGGGCGGCCGGTCCGCGACGCAGGCCGGTCCAGGGAGGAGGGGCTTAGTTCCCGCATGGCGCTCTGCAGGCGCCACAGGCCGACCGTAACCTCCGTGAAGTCGCAGAGGTCCTCGTCCCACATCGTGCCAAGCCGCCGGGCTGCGGGAGCGAGCAGGTCGAGGAAGAGGGACTCGGGCGCTGCGCCGCCGTCCCGCATCGCCTCGACAAAGGCGACGGCCGCCGGTTCGGCGCCGGCCAGCACCAACTGCACCAGCTCTGCCACGTGCGACGGCAATACAACCAGCGGCGGCGGCGGGACCGCGGCGGCGGCATGGGCGATCACCAGGCGCTGGATCACGTCCAGTTGCATAGTGCGCGTCAGGATGGCCCGGCGCTGCTGCTCCCGGGCGCGTTGGGCCTGCTGGCGGGTGGCTCCGTACGCCTCCGCTTCCGACCTGGCTTCCTGAATGGCGAAGGCTTGTCCCATTGGCCTCATATCCTGCTCCCTCAGACCCTGGGGCTTTGACGCCCCTTGTGTCAACCATCATTTACGTAACGCGCGCTTGACACTCGGTGCTGCGGCGTCTTAGCGTCCTGACAGTTGGCGACCCCCGGTTCGGGGTCGGACGGCCAGGCAGGCTTGGCACGGCGTGGTTTTGAACAGACAGCGGTTCCCGATGCTTCCGGAAGAATGACCGGCAGCACGGGTGGGCACCGCACCGTCCCTGGGAGGCGTTGTCAAGCTATGTTTACGCAAGTGTTCAACCGTGTCCTGGACCAGTTCGACTCCTGCCCCTGGGGCGGCACCGCCGGGCGCAACGTTGCGCCGGTCCGCGCCCAGCCATTCGCCCTGTACACGCCGGAGCAGCGGGTCCGCCGCGACGCCTCGCCATGGACGATCGTGCAGGGCGTGCTGGCCCCGGTGCAGTTCCTGGTCTTCCTGATCAGCCTGGTGCTGGTGCTGCGTTACCTGCACACCGGCGCCGGCGAGGGCGCGGCCATCGTCTCCGTCGTGGCAAAGACCTTCTTCCTTTATGTCATCATGGTCACCGGCGCGCTCTGGGAGCGCGAGGTGTTCGGCCGCTACCTGTTCGCCCCGGCCTTCTACTGGGAGGATGTGGTCAGCATGCTCGTGCTGGGCCTGCACACGGGCTACCTGGTGGGCCTGCTGTCGGGCCAGGTGGACGCGACCCGCCTGATGTGGCTGGCCCTGGCTGCCTATGCGACCTACGTCATCAACGCCGCGCAGTTCGTCATCAAGTTGCGCGCCGCCCGCCGGCAAACCGCGGCCTGGTCCGTCCCGGCCGGCATGGGCCTGTCCTCTTGAGCGCCGCGCTGTCCGCCGGATGCACCGATGCGCCGGTCCTGCGGGAGCGCGGCCAGCGCGAGGTGTTCTGCGGCCTGACCGGCATCATCTGGCTGCACCGCAAGATACAGGACGCCTTCTTCCTGGTCGTCGGCTCCCGCACGTGCGCCCACCTGATCCAGTCGGCTGCAGGGGTGATGATCTTCGCCGAGCCGCGCTTTGCGACCGCCATCATAGACGAGCGCGACCTGGCCGGGCTTGCGGACTGCAACGAGGAGTTGGACCGCGTGGTGGCGCAGTTGCTGGAGCGCCGGCCGGACATCCGGCTGCTGTTCCTGGTTGGGTCCTGCCCCAGCGAGGTCATCAAGCTGGACCTGTCCCGTGCCGCCGAGCGGCTGTCGGCGCAGCACATGCCACAGGTCCGCGTGCTGAACTACAGCGGCAGCGGCATCGAGACGACCTTCACCCAGGGCGAGGACGCCTGCCTGGCCGCCCTGGTGCCAATCCTGCCGCGGGAGACCGCCGCGGCGCCGCGGTCCCTGCTGGTCGTGGGTGCGCTGGCGGATGTGGTGGAGGACCAGTTCCGCCGCCTGTTCGGCGCCATGGGCGTGGACGACGTGCGATTCCTGCCGCCCCGTAGCGGCATTGACCTGCCGGGCGTTGGGCCGGGCACGGTCTATCTGCTGGCCCAACCCTTCCTGGCCGATACCGCCCGTGCGCTGGACGCCCGCGGTGCGGCCCGCCTGCCGGCGCCGTTCCCGCTGGGGGCCGAGGGCACGACGGCCTGGCTGCGCGCCGCCGCCGATGCGTTCGGCGTCGCGCCGGAGCGGTTCGAGTCGGCCATCGCCGCCCCGCGTGCCCGGGCCGAGACCGGCATGGCCCGGTATCGCGCAGAGTTGGCAGGCAAGTCCGTGTTCTTCTTCCCAGACAGCCAGCTTGAGATCCCGCTGGCCCGCGTGCTGTCCCGCGAACTGGAGATGCGCCTGGTCGAGGTCGGCACGCCCTTCCTGCACCGGGCGCACATGGCGGAGGAGCTGGCCCTGCTGCCGGCCGGCACCGCGCTGAGCGAGGGGCAGGACGTGGACAAGCAGTTGGACCGCGCCCGTGCCGCCCGGCCGGACCTGGTGGTGTGCGGCCTGGGCCTGGCAAACCCGCTGGAGGCCGAGGGCATCGGCACAAAGTGGTCCATCGAGCTGCTGTTCACCCCGATCCAGGGCTACGACCAGGCCGCCGACCTGGCCGAACTGTTCGCGCGCCCCCTGGTGCGCCGCATGAAACTGAGGGTCTGACCGGATGCAACTGACGCTTTGGACCTATGAAGGCCCGCCGCATGTCGGTGCCATGCGCGTCGCCGCTGCAATGCAGGGCGTTCATTATGTGTTGCATGCGCCGCAGGGTGACACCTATGCCGACCTGCTGTTCACGATGATCGAGCGGCGGCAGACCCGTCCGCCCGTGACATACACGACGTTCCAGGCCCGCGACCTTGGCGGGGACACGGCGGAGCTGTTCAAGTCGGCGGCACGAGACGCCTATGAGCGGTTCCATCCGCAGCTGATGCTGGTCGGCGCAAGCTGCACGGCGGAACTGATCCAGGACGATCCCGGCGGACTCGCCCGCGCGCTGCACTTACCGGTGCCCGTGGTTGCGGTGGAGTTGCCGGCCTACCAGAAGAAGGAAAACTGGGGGGCGGCGGAGACCTTCTACCAGATCGTGCGCGCGTGCGCCGGGCCGCACGCGCCGGCGCCGGGCGTGAAGCGGGAGCGGGGCGCACGTCCGCGCGCCAACGTCCTGGGCGCGACGGCCCTGGGCTTCCGCCACCGTGACGACGCCGTGGAAATCACGCGGCTGCTGGCGCAACTGGGCGTGGACGTAAACGTATCGGCGCCGCAGGGGGCGACTCCGGCCGACCTGGCCCGGCTGGGCGACGCCGATTTCAACGTGGTGCTGTATCCGGAAGTGGCGGGCGTGGCCGCGGCCTGGCTGACCCGCACCTTCGGGCAGCCCAGCACGAAGGTCGTGCCCATCGGCATCGGCGCGACGCGCGAGTTCGTGGTCGAGGTCGCGGCGCTGGCCGGCGTGGACCCGGCGCCCGCGCTGGCCGGCGCGCCCAGCCGGATGCCCTGGTACTCCCGCTCGGTGGACAGCAACTACCTGACGGGCAAGCGGGTGTTCGTGTTCGGGGACGCCACCCACGCCGTCGCCGCCGCCCGCGTGGCGCATGAGGAGTTCGGCTTCACCGTCGTGGGCCTGGGTACCTACAGCCGCGAGGGCGCGCGCGAGGTCCGGGCCGCCGCCAAGCTGTATGGGATCGAGGCGCTGATCGCCGACGACTACCTGGAGGTCGAGGCCGCCGTGACCGCCCTGCAGCCCGAGCTGGTGCTGGGCACGCAGATGGAGCGGCACATCGCCAAGCGCCTGGGCGTGCCCTGCGCCGTGATCTCCGCCCCCGTCCACGTGCAGGACTTCCCCGCCCGCTACGCCCCGCAGATGGGCTGGGAGGGCGCCAACGTCCTGTTCGACACCTGGGTCCACCCGCTGATGATGGGACTGGAGGAACACCTGGTTGGGATGTTCCGCGGCGACTTCGAGTTCGGCGGCGACGCCGCGCCGAGCCACCTGGGCGCCGCCCATGCGGGCGCATCTCATCCCGGCGCGCCCGAGGCCGGCGCGCCCGAGGCCGGCGCCCCCGAGTCCGGCGCGTCCCACCTTGGCGCAACCGAGCAGGCCCACGCGCCGGAGCCGGTGGCGCCCACCGCCATCAGCTGGGCGGCGGAGGCCGGCAAGGAACTGGGCAAGATCCCGTTCTTCGTGCGCGGCAAGGCCCGGCGGAACACGGAACGGTTCGCGGCGGAGCACGGCGTCGCGGTCATCACGGTGGAGACGCTCTATGACGCCAAAGCACACTTCGGCCGCTGAGATGACCGCATCCCCGGCTGCCCCCATCCGCGTGGTCATCGTCACCATGGACAGCCACCTCAGCAGCGCCATCGCGCGTGCGGAGACGGCGCTGGCCCAGGACATCCCCGGCCTGACCCTGGCCGTCCACGCCGCCGACGAGTGGGGCAGCGACCCGGCCGCGCTCGCCGCGTGCCACCAGGACATCGCCCGGGGCGACATCGTGATCGCCACCATGCTGTTCCTGGAGGACCACATCACCCCGGTCCTGCCAGCCCTGCGCGCCCGGCGCGACGGCTGCGACGCCATGCTGTGCTGCATGTCGGCGGGTGAGGTGACGAAGCTGACCAAGCTGGGCCGCTTCGACATGTCGCAGGAGGCGACGGGGGCGCTGGCCATGCTCAAGCGGCTGCGCGGCGGCGGCAAGGCGGGCGCGCCGGCCAGCGGCCAGTCGCAGATGAAGATGCTGAAGCGCCTGCCCAAGCTGATGCGCTTCATCCCCGGCACCGCGCAGGACGTACGGACCTACTTCCTGGCGCTGCAGTATTGGCTGGCAGGCTCCGACGAGAACCTGGGCAACCTGGTGCGGATGCTGGTCGGCCGCTACGCCAGCGGGGAGCGCCGGGCGCTGGCCGGCAAGGTCCATGCCGCCGCGCCGGTCGAGTATCCCGATGTCGGCCTGTACCACCCCGCGGCGCCGGGCCGCGTGGTGGAGCGGCTGGACCAATTGCCGCGCGGCGGCATCGGCGTGGGCGGGGCAGGCACCGTGGGCCTGCTGCTGCTGCGTTCCTACCTCATCAGCGGCAACGCCCGGCACTACGACGGCGTGATCGCGGCGCTGGAGGCGCGTGGCCTGCGCGTCGTGCCCGCCTTTGCCAGCGGCCTGGACGCCCGCCCGGCCATCGAGCGGTTCTTCATGCGCGACGGCGTGCCTGCGGTGGATGCGGTGGTCTCACTGACAGGTTTCAGCCTGGTCGGCGGCCCCGCCTACAACGACAGCCGCGCGGCGGAGACCATCCTTGCGGCGCTGGATGTGCCCTACGTCACGGCGCATCCCGTCGAGTTCCAGACCCTCGACCAATGGCAGGCCGACCCGCGCGGGCTGCTGCCAGTGGAGGCGACCATGATGGTCGCCCTGCCGGAGCTGGACGGCGGCATGGCGCCGATGACCTTCGGCGGGCGCTGCGGACGCGCCCAGACCGCCACCCCCTGTGACGGCTGCAGCGCCACGACGTGCAAGCGCGACATGGCCTCCCATCCCGAGCGTGCGGCGATGCTGGCGGCCCGGGTCGCGCGCATGGTGGCGATGCGCCGGGTGTCGCGGGCCAACCGGAAGGTGGCGGCGGTGCTGTTCAACTTCCCGCCCAACGCGGGGGCGACGGGCACGGCGGCCTACCTCGCGGTGTTCAACTCGCTGCACAACATGCTGGGGTCGCTGCGGGACGCCGGATATACGGTGGAGGTGCCGGAGACGGTCGAGGAGCTGCGGGCGCAGGTGTGCGGCGGCAATGCCGAGCGCCACGGCACCGACGCCAACGTGGCCGTCCACATTCCGGTGGACACCCACGTGCGCCGGCAGCCCTGGCTGGACCAGATCGAGGCAAGCTGGGGTCCGGCGCCGGGCCGCGCCCAGGCCGATGGCCGCGGCATCTTCGTGCTGGGCAAGCATTTCGGGAATGTCTTCGTCGGGCTGCAACCTGCCTTCGGCTACGAGGGCGACCCGATGCGGCTGCTGTTCGAGAAGGGCTTTGCGCCGACCCATGCGTTTGCGGCGTTCTACCGCTACATCAGCGAGGATTTCGGTGCCCATGCCGTGCTGCACTTCGGCACGCACGGGGCGATGGAGTTCATGCCCGGCAAGCAGGCCGGCTTGTCGGCGGAGTGCTGGCCGGACCGGCTGATCGGCGACCTGCCGAACTTCAACCTGTATGCGTCCAACAACCCGAGCGAGGGCATGATCGCCAAGCGCCGGGCCAATGCGGTGCTGCTGAGCTATCTGACGCCGCCGGTGGCGCACGCCGGGCTGTATCGCGGGCTGCTGGACCTGAAGGCGTCGCTGGACCGCTGGCGCGCGATGGAGCCGGATGCGGACGCCGGGCAGCGGGCGGACTTGGCCGCGCTGGTGCAGGCGCAGGCCGCCGCGGTGGACCTGGCCGCGGCGGAGCCGGCCTGGACCGAAGCGATGCCGGAAATTGACCGGCTGACGGCAGCGCTGCTGGAACTGGAATACACGCTCATCCCGCACGGCCTGCACGTCATCGGCGTGCCGCCCAACGCCGACGAGCGTGCGGAGATGCTCGACGCCGCCCGCGTGACCGAGCCGGTGGAGCGCGCCCGCCTGGACGCCCTGCTGGCCACCGACCACGAGTTGCCGGCAATCATCCACGCCCTGGACGGCGGCTACGTCCGCCCGGCGCCGGGCGGGGACTTGCTGCGGACGACCGACGTGCTGCCTACCGGCCGCAACCTGCACGGCTTCGACCCCTTCCGCCTGCCCAGCGCCTTTGCCGTGCAGGACGGCGCCCGTCAGGCCGACCGGCTGCTGGCCCGGCACATGCAAGACAGTGGGCGCCTGCCGGACACGGTGGCGATGGTGCTGTGGGGCACCGACAACCTGAAGACCGAGGGCGGACCCATCGCCCAGGCGCTGTGGCTGATGGGCGCGGCCCCGCGCTTCGACAGCTACGGGCGGCTGAGCGGCGCGCGGCTGCTGCCGCTGGCCGAGGTCGGGCGGGCGCGGGTGGACGTGGTGATCACGCTGTCCGGCATCTTCCGCGACCTGCTGCCGCTGCAAACGAAGCTGCTGGCAGAGGCGGCTTTGCTGGCGGCGCAGGCGGACGAGGGTCCGGAGGAGAACTACATCCGCAAGAACGCCCTGTCGTTCATGGCTGCCAACGGCGGCGACCTGGAGCAGGCGGCGCTGCGGGTGTTCGGCAACGGCGACGGCGCCTACGGCGCCAACGTCAACAGCCTGGTCGCCAGCGGCACCTGGGAGGACGAGGACGAGCTGGCCGACGCCTACGTCAGCCGCAAGGGCTTCGCCTATGGCGTGTCGGGCCGGCCGGAGCGGCAGTCCAAGCTGCTGACCCACGTGCTGGGCAGCGTGGACGTGACCTACCAGAACCTGGACAGCATCGAGTTGGGGGTCACGACGGTGGACCACTACTTCGACACGCTGGGCGGCATCACCCGCGCCGTGCGCCAGGCCCGCGGCGGCGTGGCGGCCAGCGTGCTGATCGGCGACCAGACCCGCGGCGACGGCGTCGTGCGCTCCCTGTCCGAGCAGGTGTCCTTGGAGACCCGCACGCGGGCGTTGAACCCAAAGTGGTACGAGGGCCTGCTGAAGCACGGCTACGAGGGCGTGCGCGAGATCGAGGCGCACGTGACCAACACGCTGGGCTGGTCGGCGACGACGGGCGAGGTCTCGCCTTGGGTCTATCAGCAGTTGGCGGAAACCTACGCGCTGGACGACGAGATGCGGGACCGCATCGCCAAGCTGAACCCGAAGGCGTCGGCCAAGCTGGTCAACCGCCTGATCGAGGCGACGGAGCGCAAGTACTGGCAACCGGACGCCGCGACGCTCGACGCGCTGCGCCGCGCCGGGGACGACCTTGAAGACCGCCTAGAAGGCGTCGAAGTGGAGTTGGCCGCATGACCGTTGCAACCCTTCCCTATCCCGTCCGCAACAAGGTGTCGGCCCGCGGGGACGGCGACGGCAGCGTGCAGGTGGCGCTCGACCCGGCGCTGAACATCGGCACCGCCAAGGTATTTGCCGTCTATGGCAAGGGCGGCATCGGCAAGAGCACGACCAGCAGCAACCTGTCCGCGGCGTTCAGCCACCTGGGCAAGCGCGTATTGCAGATCGGTTGCGACCCCAAGCACGACAGCACCTTCACGCTCACGAAGCAGATGCTGCCCACGGTGATTGACGTGCTGGAGGGCGTGGACTTCCACTCGGAGGAGCTGCGGGTCGAGGACTTCGTGTTCCCCGGCTACAACGGCGTGATGTGCGTGGAGGCCGGCGGGCCGCCGGCCGGCACGGGCTGCGGCGGCTACGTGGTGGGCCAGACGGTGAAGCTGCTGAAGGAGCACCACCTGCTGGAGGAGACCGACGTCGTGATCTTCGACGTGCTGGGCGACGTGGTGTGCGGCGGCTTCGCCAGCCCGTTGCAGCACGCCGGGCGCGCGGTGGTGGTGGCCGCCAACGACTTCGACAGCATCTTCGCGCTGAACCGGATTGTGGCCGCCATCCAGGCGAAGGCGAAGAACTACGACGTGCGGCTGGGCGGCGTGATCGTGAACCGCAGCGCCGAGACGGACCAGATTGACCGCTACAACAACGCGACGGGCCTGCGCACCCTCGCGCACTTCCCGGACCTGGACGCGATCCGCCGCAGCCGCCTGAAGAAGTGTACGCTGTTCGAGATGGACAGCACCCCGGAGCTGGAGGCCGTCAAGCTGGAGTACATGCGCCTGGCGGCGCAGCTTTGGGCCGGGACCGAGCCTTTGCTGGGCGCACCGCTGCGCGACCGCGACATCTTCGACCTGCTGGGCTACGATTGATGTCTAGCGCGTCCTACCTCGCCCGCCGCGGGCAGTTGGAGGCGTATTTCGACCGCACCGCCGCGGCGGCCTGGGCGCGGCTGACGTCCGACGCGCCGGTCAGCGGCATACGCGCCACGGTGCGGGCCGGGCGGGACCGGATGCGGGCGACGCTGCTGGGCTGGCTGCCGGACGACCTGCGCGGCACCCGCCTGCTGGACGCCGGCTGCGGCACCGGCGCGCTGGCGGTGGAGGCGGCGCAGCGCGGGGCGGAGGTCGTCGCCATAGACCTGTCGCCGACGCTGGTGGGCGTCGCGCGGGACCGGACGCCGGAGGGCCTGCGGATTGACTGGCGCAGCGGCGACATGACCGACCCCGCGCTCGGCCGCTTCGACTGGGTCGTCGGCATGGACAGCCTGATCCACTACCGCGCGCCGGACATGGCGCGGGTGGCGGCGCAACTCGCGGCGATGGCGGACCGCAAGGTGCTGTTCACCTTCGCGCCGCGCACGCCGCTGCTGTCGGTGCTGCACGCTGCCGGCAAGCTGTTCCCCCGGGACGACCGCGCGCCGGCCATCGAGCCGGTGCGGCATTCCACCATAAGCGGCCTGCTGCGCGCCGACGCGGCGATGGCCGGGTGGCGCCGGGTCCGCACGGTGCGGATTGCGAGCGGTTTCTATACCTCCCAGGCGCTGGAGCTGGTCCGGCGATGAGCGGCCGCGGCATCCCTGGCTGGACCATCGAGGGCATGGCGATCAGCCTGCGCCGGCTGAACGACCGGGCCGGCAGCAAGTGGGCCAGTGTCGGCACCGCGTTCCTGCCCTTCGCGGATGCGGCGTCGGACACCTTGCCGATGTCCCGGCTACTGCGCCTGTCCCTGTTCCAGGTGACGGTCGGCATGGCGGTGGTGCTGCTGATTGGCACGCTGAACCGGGTGATGATCGTGGAGCTGGGCGTGCCGGCCTGGCTGGTGGCGGGCATGATCGCGCTGCCGCTGGTGTTCGCGCCGTTCCGCGCCGTGGTGGGATGGAAGTCGGACACGCACCGCTCGGTCCTGGGATGGCGGCGGGTGCCCTATCTTTGGATCGGCACGCTGGTGCAGTTCGGCGGACTGGCGATCATGCCGTTCGCGCTGATCCTGCTGTCCGGCGACAGCAACGCGGCACCCTGGGTTGGGCAGGCCGCGGCGGCGCTGGCATTCCTGATGGTGGGCGCCGGGCTGCATACGACGCAGACGGTGGGGCTGGCGCTGGCGACGGACCTGTCCCCCCCCGAGTCGCACCCGACGGTCGTCGCGCTGCTGTGCATGATGTTGCTGCTGGGCATGGTGCTGAGCGCCCTGGTGTTCGGTGCCGTGCTGCACCCGTTCAGCCAGATGCGGCTGATCCAAGTGATCCAGGGCGCTGCGCTGGTGACCATCGTGCTGAACGCAGTGGCGCTGTGGAAGCAGGAGCCGCGCAACCCCGCCGCCACCCGCGGCGACCGGGCCTTGCCGACGTTCGGCGAGACCTGGCGCGCCTTCAACCGCGGGGTGCAGGCCCGGCGGCGGATGGTTGCCTTGGGGTTTGGCACCGTCGCGTTTTCCATGCAGGACATCCTGCTGGAGCCTTATGGCGGCCAGGTGCTGCACCTGCCGGTCGGCGCCACCACGGCGATGACGGCGGTGCTGGCAGTGGGCGGGCTGCTCGGCTTCGCGCTGGCGGCGCGGGTGCTGCGGCGCGGGGCGGACCCGTACCGGCTGGCGGCATTCGGCGCAGTGGCGGGGTTGGCGGCGTTTACGTTGGTGATCTTTGCCGCGCCGTTCGAGAGCGTGGGGCTGTTCGCGCTGGGCGTGGCGGGGATCGGCTTCGGCGCCGGGCTGTTCGCCCACTGCACGCTGACGGCGGCGATGGCGACCGCGGCAAATGGCCAAGTGGGCGTCACGCTCGGCATCTGGGGTGCGGTGCAGGCTTCGGCGGCGGGTGCTGCCGTTGCAGCGGGCGGGCTGCTGCGGGACGGGGTGGGGACGCTGGCGGACGCCGGCACGCTCGGCCCCGTGCTGGCCAACCCGGCGACGGGATATGTCGCGGTCTATCTGGTCGAGGTCGCCCTGCTGTTCGGCACCTTGGCCGCCGTGGGGCCATTGGCGCGCTGGGCGCCGGCCCAGCCGGGCTTCGGCCTGGCCCAACAACCAACGATCTAGGAGGAACGGGCGATGCAAACCGGTGCGATCACGGGCTACATAGATGTCGCGCAGCTCGTGCTGTATGCGTTCTGGCTGTTCTTTGCCGGTCTGGTCTTCTACCTCGTGCGGGAGAACAAGCGGGAGGGCTACCCGCTGGTGACGGAGCGCGAGGGCGAGGTCATTCCGGGCTTTCCGCCTGCCCCGCCGCCCAAGGCGTTTATCATGCACGACGGGCACAAGTTCCTGGCCCCGCGCGAGGAGAAGCGGCACTACGTCGCGGGCAAGCACATGGCGGCCTGGTATGGATCGCCAGTGGTGCCGACCGGCAACCCGATGGTGGACGGTGTCGGCCCGGCGGCCTGGGCGCAGAACCGGGCCGACGTGCCAGACGTGACCTTCGACGACGAGCTGCCGAAGATCGTGCCGCTGCGGAACCACCAGATGTTCTGGATTGCCACCGAGGACCCGAACCCCGAGGGCATGATGGTGTATGGCCACGACGGCGTGCTGGCCGGGACGGTGGTGGACAGTTGGGTGGACCGGTCGGAGGTGGTGATCCGCTACTTCGAGGTCGAGTTGGCCGATGGCGGCGCCCGGGTGCTGCTGCCGCAGCACTTCGCGCGGATCAACCGCAAGACGCGGCAGATGAAGGTCGGCGCTATCACGGCTGCGCAGTTCCATGACGTACCGCGGCTGAGGAATGAGGATACCGTAACGATATTGGAGGAGGAAAAGCTGGTGGCATACTTCGGCGGTGGATTCCTGTACTCGACGCCCAAGCGTTCGGAGCCGCTGATATGAGCGCGCGCCAGACTGCCTTCCGCGGGGAGGCGCCGCAGGGCCTGCCGGGCAAACTGCCGGAAGGCGAGCAGCTGCTGTGGCAAGGCGTGCCGGACTGGCGCACGGTGGCGCAGCGGGTGTTCCACGTGCGCGGGCTTGCGCTGTACTTCGGCGCGATCGCTGCCTGGTCCTTGGCGTCTGGGCTGATGGGCGGCGCGCCGGTTCTGGAGGTGGCGGTTGACACCGGCAAGGTCGTCGGCGCCGGCATGGTGCCGATCCTGTTCCTGACGCTTTACTCCTGGGGCGTCGGGCGCAGCACGGTGTACTCGATCACCAACAAGCGTGTCGTGCTGCAGATGGGGCTGGTCGTGCCGATGACGATCAACGTGCCCTTCAGCAAGATAGAATCTGCCTCGATGCGGGATGGCAAAGCAGGAAATGGTGATATCTGCCTAGCGTTGCGCAAGGGCGACCGGCTAGCATGGTTCATGCTTTGGCCGCACGCGCGGCCATGGCGCATGGCGGTGGCCGAGCCGTCGCTGCGCGCCATCCCGGACGTGGCCCATGTGGGCCAAGTCCTCGGGCGCGCGTTGGCCGCCTCGGCAGAGATGCCGGCGCCAGTGATGACGCTTCAAGACCAAGGCACTGTGGGTGCGCAAGCGCCGGTTGCTGCCTAGACTGGAGGAGACAAATTGCTCAACGAAGCGCCCAAGTCGAACGGACCCCGCTGGCCGCAGCGGGTCATCTTCGGGCTGATCCTCCTGGCCCTTGTGGTTGCCATGGGGGGGCGCCTGGCCGGGCCGCGGCCGGTGGAAGAAACCGGGTCCGTGCTGGCGGCGCGGGACCTGACCTTCGCCGACCGGGCGGACGGTGCCGTGGTCGTGACCGATGCTGGGACCGGGCAGACGGTGGACATCCTGCAAGGGGAGCAGGGCTTCATCCGCGCCACCCTGCGCGGCCTGGCCCGGGCGCGCCACAGCGAAGGACTTGGCGCGGCCCCGCCGTTCCGCCTGACGGCCTGGTCGGACGGGCGACTGACGCTGGACGACGCGGCGACGGGCCGGCACCTGGAGTTGCAGGCGTTCGGCAGCTTCAACGTCGCGGTGTTCGCCCGCCTGCTGCAGCTTGCGCCGCGGATGGAGCAGGCGGCGCGGGCCGGCGGGCAGCCGCTGTGAGCTGGCTGCTGGGCGGCGAGACTGTGACCGTGCCTTGCGACGTGGACATCGAGCAGACGCCGGTGTCCTTCCATGCCCATGCCGTGCCCGACGGCGGCGACATCCAGCCCGGCGACCGCGTCGTGGTTCACGGCGCCCCGACCGACGTGGGCTTCGGTGAGCACCGGGTGCTGCGCTGCACCGCCACCGTCATCCGCGGCGGCGTGCTTGGGCGCTGGTGGGCCGAGTTCACCGGCATGTTCGAGCTGACCGAACTCTATGAAGTCGGCTTCTTGCCGAAGGAGATGCACTGATGTCCGCGACGATGGCCCCGCCCGTGTCCAAGAAGCCGATGAACGACTCGACGCGCATGGCGCAGGAGGACACCGTCCTCAGCCCGCGCTTCTACACCACCGACTTCGCAGCGATGGAGCGGATCAACGTGGACGGTGTCCGCCGGGAGTGGGACGCACTGATCGCCGAGATGCGGGCTGATCCCAACAAGGGCCATTTCATCCGTGACGAGCGGTTCGACGTGGACCTGTCGGGCATGGAGCCGGAGCTGCGGGCGGAGCTGCTGGAGTTCCTGGTCAGCTCCGTCACGGCCGAGTTCAGCGGCTGCGTGCTGTATGCCGAGATCAAGAAGCGCATCAGCCGCGGCGACATCCACGAACTGTTCAGCCTGATGACACGGGACGAGGCGCGGCATGCCGGGTTCATCAACGATACGTTGAAGGACTTCGGCGTCGGCGTGGACCTGTCGTTCCTGACCAAGGTGAAGAAGTATACCTATTTCAAGCCCAAGTTCGTCTTCTACGCGACATACCTGTCCGAGAAGATTGGCTATGCCCGCTACATCACCATCTTCCGCCACTTGCAGGCGCACCCGGACCGGATGATCCATCCGATCTTCGCCTGGTTCGAAGAGTGGTGCGGCGATGAGTTCCGGCACGGCGAGGCATTTGCGCTGCTGATGCGCGCCGACCCGAAGCTGCTGCAGGGCCGCAACAAGCTTTGGATACGCTTCTTCCTGCTGGCGGTGTTCGCGACGATGTACGTGCGCGACCATGCCCGGCCGGTGTTCCACAAGGCGTTGGGCGTGGACCCCACGGAATACGACTTCAAGGTGTTCCGCATCACGACCGAGATCACCAAGCAGGTTTTCCCGGTGTCGCTCGACCTCGACAACCCGGTCTTTGCGCGGGGGTTCGAGCGGCTCCGGCAGATCACGGTGGCCAAGGGAGAGGCGCGGCGGCAGGGCGGCATCATGGGCAAGCTGCGCGGCGCCGGGCTGACGGCGGCGGCGGCGGTTACGTTCGCGCGGATGTACCTCGCACCGGTGAAGCACAACACCATGCCGGAGACTGTTCGCCTGCAGGCTGCCTGGTAGCCGGATGACCATCGCCGGGCCTGTCCTGTATGCGCTGTTCGTGTGGTGGTTCAGCACGGGGCTGATCATCTGGCTGGACAACCTGCCGCCGCGGACCTTCCGGTGGAGCATGGCGGGCGGCACCGTGCTGTTCGCGGTGGCGATGTGGCGGCTGGCGGCCGGCAGCGCCGACGCGACGGCATGGGAGACCTACGCCGCCTTCACCTGGGCGGTGCTGGCCTGGGGCTGGCACGAGATGGCGTTCTTCATGGGCTACGTCACCGGAACGCGGCGCACGGCCTGCCCGGCGGGTTGCAGTGGTTGGCCGCACTTCCTGCACGGCGTCCAGGCCTGTATCTGGCATGAGTTGGCGATCCTGGCGACCGGCGCTTTCATCGTCTGGGCAAGCTGGGGCGCGCCGAACCAAGTGGGCACCCTGACCTTCCTGGTGCTATGGGCCGGGCGGACCTCGGCCAAGCTCAACTTCTTCCTGGGCGTGCGGAACCTGGGCGAGGAGTTCCTGCCGGCGCAGCTTGCCTACCTGAAAAGCTTCTTCAAGCGCCGGCGGATGAATGCGCTGATGCCGTTCTCCGTCGCAGCTGGCGCGGCTTGGCTGGCGGCGCTGGTTGGGCAGGCGCAGGTGGAAACCGACGCGGCGCAGGGCACCGGCCTGACCTTCGTCATCACCATGCTGACGCTGGCGCTGATCGAGCACGTGGTGCTCGTGCTGCCGCTGCCGTTTGCCCGGCTGTGGGGCTGGGCGGTGACGGAGCGGCGGGCGGCGGGGCGGGATGCGCTGCTGATCGCCCCCAAGGCGGGCTGTGCCTCCGCAGGCCATGACCACATCAAGCAGGACGCAGCGGGCGCCACGGCGGCCTGACGCATAGGCTGGGAGAGCAGGCGATGGACTACGAGGGTTTCTTCCGCACGGGCTTGGACGGGCTGCGCCAGGCTGGCAACTACCGCACCTTCGCGGACTTGCAGCGCCGGGCCGGCAGCTTTCCTAGGGCTGCCCACCTGCACGGCAATGCGCGGGACGAAGTGACGGTGTGGTGCACCAACGACTACCTAAGCATGGGGCAGCACCCCGCCGTGCTGGCGGCGATGCACGAGGCGCTAGACAGTTGCGGCGCCGGTGCCGGCGGCACCCGCAACATCGCCGGCACCAACCACTTCCATGTCCTGCTAGAGCAGGAGTTGGCCGACCTGCACGGCAAGGAGGCGGCCCTGCTGTTCAGCTCCGGCTATATGTCCAACCTGGCGGCGCTCAGTACGTTGGCCGGGCGTATGCCGGGCTGCACGATATTCTCCGACGCGCTGAACCACGCCAGCATGATCGAGGGCATCCGCAACAGCCGCGCGCCCTACCAGATCTTCGCCCATAACGACCCGGCGGATCTGGACCGCCGCCTGTCCGAGTTGGACCCGGCCGCCCCCAAGCTGGTCGCGTTCGAGAGCGTTTACTCCATGGACGGCGACATCGCCCCCCTTGCCGAGCTGTGCGACGTGGCGGAGCGGCACAACGCCATGACCTATTGCGACGAGGTCCACGCCGTTGGCCTGTATGGCCCGCGCGGCGGCGGTATTGCCGAGCGGGAAGGGCTGATGGACCGGCTGACGGTGATCGAGGGCACGCTGGCCAAGGGCTACGGCATCGTCGGCGGCTACATCACAGGCTCGGCGCTGCTGATTGACTACGTGCGCAGCTTTGCGTCCGGCTTCATCTTCACGACCGCGATTCCGCCGGCCATCGCCGCCGGGGCGCTGGCGAGCGTGCGGCACCTGAAGGAAAGCACCGAGGAGCGGGCGGGCCAGCAGGACCGCGTGGCCAAGCTGCGCCGGGCGCTGGACCAGGCGGGCATCCCACATATGCACAACCCCAGCCACATCGTCCCCGTGATGGTCGGCGACGCCGCGCTGTGCAAGCGGATCAGCGACCAGTTGATGGAGCGCGGCATTTACATCCAGCCGATCAACTACCCCACCGTCCCGCGCGGGACGGAGCGGCTGCGGATTACGCCGGGACCGCTGCACACCGATGAGGACATCGCGCATCTGGTGTCAGTGCTGTCGGAGATCTGGGCCAGGCTGGACCTGAAGCAGGTGGCCTAGGGCCGCTAGGGCAGGTTCCGGCAGGTCGCCGCCGGGGCAAGCCCTTACCACCGGTCGAAACTCCGCCACATTGCTCGTGTTATGCTGCTGAGTAGCTAACCCGTGCAACCCCAAGCCGAAGAGACGCCCCATGCAGGACAAGACCTCTCGCCGTGTGCTGCTCCGCACCGGCATAGCCATCGCCACAGGCGCCACCCTGGCCGCTGGCGCCGCCCGCGCGCAAGACGAGAAGATCGCGCAGGAGCTGGTGCAGTACCAGAACCAGCCGAAGGACGGCCTTCAGTGCAACAAGTGCGCCCAGTGGGTTGAGCCGAACGCGTGCAAGATCGTGGCCGGCAAGATCGCGCCGCAAGGCTACTGCGTCGCATACGCGCCTCAGGAGGGCTGAACCGGAACCGCTGGCGGGGTTGCCGCGGTTTCTCTTGCCGTGGCAACCCCGTTAGTGTCGGCGCTTTCCTGCTTGAAAAGCGCGGTGCCTTGTTCAGACCAGACCTTCCAGTAGGGCCTACTTCAAGGGTGAGGCTCTTCCCCGGGTGCCTAATCAGCCTGCCTGACTGGCGTACATAAGGTTTTCGATGTCCCGCCGCACAGATCGCACGCTTGGCAATCCAGGCCGAGGTTCGCCGATGCGGCCTAAATAGACGAAGTCGTCGGGATGCCGGCCGAGAAGGGCTTGGAACCGGTCGGACAACCGGGCGGCCTTGGCTTGCAGCGCGGGGTCGGTGGTGAAGGTCAAGCCGTGCGCGCCGTAGTGCGCGAAGATGAGCGTGGCGATGCCCGGCTGCATCGCCAACCCCAGCCGCGCCGCTGTCAGCCAGAAGCGCTGCACCGCGCCACCCTGGCGCAGCAAGCGTGCGGTGCGGTCTTCGCCTTCGGTTGCCGGGCGCGACGCCAGTGTAAAGAACGCGGCGCTGCCAAGCGCTGGGCGGATGTCAAGCTGTGCCGCCGCCGCCCAGGTGCCGGCCACGCGGTTCATCACATGCATCCGCGGCCAATGCGCCATCGCCCAGCGCATGGTGCGCAGCGTCAGGCGGTCCAGGCCCAGCGCGCCGGCGGGTAGGCCCGTGGCGCTGTGGCCCGGTGTCCAGTCAATGACGGCCTGGTGGACGCGGAACGTCTCCTGCGCCCGCAACCGGATGTCGGTCGCCATCATGCCCAGGCGGGCCAGGCGCAGCCGGTCGCCGCGGGCCTCGTGCCAGTCAACCTGCAGCTCCGGGCCGGCTGCAGCCTCCAGCGCCGCACGCTCATGCGGGCGCAGCGGGCGGGAAAGATAGGGACGGCGATCCACGGAACGAAGCTGCAGCACCGACGCCAGCGGGTCCTCGGCAGTGCCGGGCACAACCGGGATGCGCGCCAGGATACGGTAGGGATCGGCTGCGTGCTCCACCGACCATTCTAACTGGCGACCGTATGCGGTGGCGGCCAGGCGCAGGTTTTCTAGCAACATGCCGGCAGCCAGCACCGACGGCTCGCCGTCCCGGTATTCATAGGGGTTCTGCCCGGCTTCGGTCTGCACGTGGATGCGGACGGTCTCGCCGTCCAACGGTTCGAACCGCCAAGGCTGGCTGTTGTCGCCGCTGGGCGCCCAGCGGGCGGCGGCGAGGATGGCGCCCAAGGGGCCGGGCGGTACAGTTGCCGGGGCGGGCACTGTTGGAACAGGGGCGGATGGGCGAGGACGGAGCAGCGCCCGCCGGGCCAGGGCAAGGCGGATGCGCTGGCTGGGCGTGTTGTTCCCCTGGGGTAGCCAGGTGGTGGCCAACCGGCCGCGGTAGGGATCGAAGTGCTGGTTCCAGGGTGCCGGACGCAGGCCGGGCCGGCGCAGGAGCAATTGCAGCGCCATCACGCCGACGACCCCGGCACAAAGCTGGCACGCAGCCGCTGTGGACGGACCCCGGCGCTCCTGAAGGTTGATGCGGCTGGGATCCACCAAGTAGGCCCTGTGCAGGCCACGCGGGACCAGGCCCATCAGGAAGCGGAGGAACTGCTCGTCCTCTGGCTGGCCGTCGAGGCGGAAATACTGCTCGAACGTCATGCCGCCGGGCACGAAGGCCAGGTAGCCCGTGCCCATCCCGATTGGCCCGGCGGTTACGGCGGGAATGCCTAGCTGCTCCGCCCGGGCGAACACCTGGCGGCGGATGCCAAGCTCGAAGAAGTCGAACCCGTCCACGAACAGGTCGGCGCCGCACAGGAAGTCGTCCACGTTGTCCGGGGTGACGCCGTGCGGGAACCGCTCGATCCGCAGCTCCGGATTGATGTCTAGGGCCATCTCCGCCATCACGTCCAGCTTGGGACGGTCCATGGTGCTCATGAAGGCGCCGGCCTGGCGGTTCATGTTGGCGATGCCGAAGGTGTCGAAGTCCGCGATGCGGAAGCCGCCGATCCCCTGCCGCGCGAGCGTCAGCATGTGGATGCCGCCCACGCCGCCCATGCCGGCGATGGCGACCGTGCGCCCACGCAGGGAGGCCTGCTCGGCCTCCGTCACCCAGCCGATGTTGCGGTCAAACGCCTGGGCGTAGCTGAACAAGGTCTGCAAGGGAGCACCATGATGGGACGGCCCCCATGATAGCGCGGGCGGCGGCCAGCGCCACCAGCGCCGTACCCTTCAGGCGGCCCGGCGTTGAAACTGAGGCACCTCGGCATCACGCAGGAACGCGCCGCCGTTGGTCACGAAGTCCCAGATTTCAGGCTGCTCGCGCACCATGCGGCCGAGCATGTTGGACAGGTTGCAGAACGAAGGCTGCCGCAGGCCGTAGTACTCGACAGCAGGCCCCATATCCTGGAAGTGGATGGAGGACGCACGCAACAGGCGGAGCAGGGTGCGCTCCATGACCGCACACCAGTGGGTCACGCCTTGGTCGTAGCTGAGCTGGACCAGGCCGCGGACCAGGACTAGGCGCGATAGGCTGGTGGCAGCGGTGCTGAGGCCGCGCCGCTCCTTGGACACGGCAAAGCGGGATACTTCGGCGGTGCGGTGGAAGGGCAAGGTGGCGAACCGCTCGCGGGTGCAGACGTCCTGCATGGGGAAGCTGCTCTGCGGCTTGGTGGCACGCGGCAGGATCAGGCGGGCCGTGCCGATCACGGTGCCGCACGCGGCTTGCTGGAGCACGACATGTTCGGAGTGGGCATCGTAGGCGTCAACCTCTAGCCCGTCCTGGCCGGGCTTGTAGCCACGCTCCAAGCAATATACCTGGTAACGGAGGCTGTGCGCATCACGGACCAACTCAGGCGTGTCGGCAATCCGCACGACGAGTTCCGAGCTTGCTGCGGCGATTGCGTCAGTCAGGACAGTTGAGTGCATTTGGCCTCGCCGGTGTCTGGCTGGGTTGATCTCACGTTCCTGTGAGATAAACTAGGCTTGATCGGCTTGGCAACCCTGGAAGCGTCAGACAGGGATAGCTTTTGTTGCGTAAGTATATATGAACACATGATAACCTAGGCTGAAATCATGCCCGACACCCCAATCGCGGAACGGTTGATCGAACTGGCTGAGTATGCACGGGCGCTTGGCCGCACCAGCCAGGCAGACCGCTTCCTGTTGCTGGCCTGGGCCGCCTATGAAGGCGCTGACCTGCCGGCCTGGCGTTGTGCGCTGAAGGCACGGAGCAGCAGCCGCCCGCATCACTGAACGTCGGCACCTGCATCCAGCGGAGCAGGTGCCTGTCATGCCCTGCCGGCAAATTTCTCAAGCGGTTACGGCGCATCACTCATGGCGAAGCAGAGCAGCGGATGTCACTCACACTGGATGCAAGGGCGCATCGTCTCGATTTCATGACGGTCTCGACTTCTTCGTCCAAGCAACCCCACTTACACCTCTCAATTCTGCAGCTCTCACCTGCTGAGACGGTGGCGGAGGAGATTTCGAAGCTGACGCCGCGTGTGGGCGCGTTGCAGAGCGGGCGGCACATGGCGCGAGAACGCCTTTGAACTTCGTGAGTAGCAGCGGGTAGCTTCAGAGGCGTGGGGAGTGGTATGGCATCCGTTTCGGCTTCTGCCGATATCATTCCTTATCAAATCCTTACGCTTGACGAGTCCGACCCATGCGGTGTCTCTGGGACATCTTGGTGGGGCGATGTGGGTCCAGGCTCGCAGAGTCAGTGGTCTGGCCTGAAACGCGCATGCGCCGGACTTGTATCGAAGCGGGCGCAGTAGGTGTGAGCGCAACACTACTTTCGCACAGGCTGCCGTTGGTAGATGCGAGCCGACATCCCGGCTCTCCTTCTTGTGCGTCAGCGCCTGTACGATCGTGTCAGAATAGGCGGCGAGAGCATTATTGATCAGAAAGAAACAATTCTCTCCGGCTCTTGTCAATAGGCCTCATATCTCATTTCTGACAGCCGTTTGCCCTCTTTACGCTCGAGGACTCCAACCCTTGTGGGAGTGCCCCCGGGACTACGTGTTGCAGGGCTGATTGTATGTAGGATCGGGAATTGGTGTCGTTCAGCACGGGCCAACAATCCCCCGCCGCCACCTATGATGCGTTGAGCAAAGGCAAGCGGATCATGTTGCAGGCTACGGCGCGGTGCCGGACCACAAAGGCCTGTGCTGCTTGTATGCTGGCCGCTGCTCTCCGGCCATGTAGGCCCGCAGAGTGGAACTAACCGGCGGTATCGTCGGCACCAGCCGTGAAGGGCAGGGGTCTGCCGCATCCAGGGCACTGGAGTTATACCACCAGGCATTGACTTTGACCGGTGGGCACGTCGCCACCGCGGACAACCGTTGCGGCTTGGCACACCGGACCCCAGGGGGGACTGTGCTGGCGGCCCCTGGATTGCCACGCCGCACATGCGGCTCGCAATGACAGGTCAGGGTCAACGCCGGTTGGTATAAGCAGCTTCAACTCACGGCTGATACCAGTCCGCACAAGTCTTGATCTGGTGCCGACGCGGCTCGGCCTGCGCTTGGCAGCCGGGGCAAGCGGGTCAAAACTTGTGCGGGCCGGTATGAGACCACGCATCGAAGCCTGGGTGTTGGAGTACGCCTCTGAAATCCAGGTCCTGAGACTTCACGGCGGTCGAGGTGTTTCGGATTTTGTCAAGGCGCGGCGCCGCGAAGCCGAGAGCCGCCCGCGAGTGGATAGCTAGTGATACGGCGGTGGCCGGACTTTCCGTGGCCCGGCGTCATACCGCCATCAGCTCCCGGCAGTCCTCCTCCGCCCCGGCGCTGTCCGGCCGGCTGTACACCAAGTGCAGATGCGGCACGCCGTCCTGCACCGGCGCAGCCGCCGGGGCGAGCATCTGCGTGCGCGCCAGCGCCGCGAAGCCGCCGTCAAGGGCCACCAGCTCGTCG